>JAEEGL010853129.1_pt1 | contig 18220 bp, 16 predicted proteins | sample 9134231 | NCBI WGS metagenome assembly JAEEGL01 (sample SAMN16246548, study PRJNA631951) | gut metagenome | biome: gut microbiome; feature: rumen; material: fiber-attached | host: Bos | place: Iran: Karaj | collected 2018-10 | reverse complement strand
GGCTATTTGACTTTCAAAAACAGAAAACAATTATTGACAGTACGAGTTTTTTGGCGGCAGTCTATCCGACAGAAAAAACAAATAATGACACTATCAAAAAATGAGCAGAATTATAATCAGGCACGACGACGATCCAGTTTTCGCGCTACCATCATTCCGAGATATTGGAGTAGCTGAACAAGAAGGACAAGAATAATAACGGTAACGATCATCAAAGGCGCTTCATAGCGGTAATATCCATAGCGGATTGCAATATCTCCAAGACCGCCGCCTCCTACGACACCGGCCATAGCAGAATAGCCAAGTATGGTTCCGAGACAAATAGTCAGTCCAACAATGAGAGAAGTGCGGGCTTCTGGTAGCAATACTTTAAAAATGATTATCCAATCACTGGCTCCCATGCTTTGTGCTGCTTCAATAACTCCATGATCCACTTCTTTAAGAGAAGATTCCACCATTCTTCCAATAAAGGGAGCTGCAGCAATGGTTAACGGCACGATGGTAGCTGTGGATCCATAACTTTTTCCGACGATCGCGCGGGTTAACGGAATAAGAAGGATTAGAAGGATTAAAAATGGGACACTACGGAGCAGATTGACTGAAATATCGAGAATTCGATATAGTGTGCGGTTTGGCCGAATACCGTCGGCATCTGAAACAGTGAGGAGGATGCCAATGGGTAGGCCAAGTACATAACCGAAAAATGTAGAAAACAAAACCATGTAAAGCGTATCACGAAGACCTTCGATCAACATGGAGATAGTTGCATGATCAAACATGAGGGACTTCACACTCCTCTTCCTGATACTCATCAAAGTCAGTGCTTTCTTCAAACTTTCCAGTAAGAATTAATCTTTTTGCGGCAGCAGTCTTGGGTTTATCAAACACCTCAGAAACAGTTCCTGTTTCAACAATTTTCCCGCCTTCCAATACTGCAACACGGTCACAAATTGTTTCAACAACTCGCATTTCGTGAGTTATGACGATGATTGTGATCTGGTAATCCCGATTAATCTCTTTTAAAAGCTGAAGAATGGAAAGAGTAGTCTGAGGGTCCAATGCACTGGTAGCTTCGTCGCAAAGCAATATTTTCGGGTTTGAAGCAAGAACTCTTGCAATGGCGACTCTTTGCTGTTGACCGCCAGAAAGCTGAGCCGGAAAGCTTTTTGCTTTGTCTGTCAGACCGACTGCAGAGAGATAATCCATTGCTTTGGTACGAGCATCCCGCTTTTTCAAACCTGCAATTTCAAGAGGAAAACAGACATTATCTAATACATTGCGCTGCATTAGCAAATTGAAATGCTGGAAGATCATGCCGATGGAACGACGCTCTTGCCGGAGTTCCTGCTCAGACAGTTCCAAAAGATTGTGGCCGTTGATATAAACAGCACCGGAGGAAGGCTTTTCAAGGAGGTTAATGCACCGAATCAAAGTACTTTTCCCAGCACCGGAGAGCCCAATAACACCAAAGATCGTGCCTTGCTCAATAGAAAAGGATACATCTTCGAGGCCTTTGACATCACCACCGCGGGTCTGGAAGGTTTTATGAAGATGAGAAACCTCAATAAACGCCATAGAATACTCCTGTAAGAAACCTGCCGGCAGAGTTTCTGCCGGCAGGATCCAGCTTGAACCAAATTAGTTTATCCTTGAATGCGGATTAATGTCAATGCGGATTGTTCTTATCCGGCAATAAATGGGACCACAGCACCATCATATGTGGAGTTGATGTAATCGCGAATAGTATCGGATGTCAGAGCGGCAATCAATGCCTGAATTCCTTCGTTGTTTTCATTGCCTTCCTTTACTGCAATGACATTGACGTATGTTTTGGCAGCTTCAGAATCTGTAGCCTCATAGGCAACGGAATCCTTGGATACGGAAAAACCAGCTTCAAGGGCATAGTTGCCGTTAAGGACAACAAAAGCAACTTCATCTTTAACACGAGGGACCTGAGCTGCTTCGAGTTCTTGGATCTTGATGTTGAGAGGATTTTCTACAATTTCACGGACAGTCGCAGTGAGCCCCGCTCCGTCTGCCAGCTTGATGATTCCATTGTCCTGCAGAAGCAGCAGAGCACGTGCTTCATTCGTAGTGTCATTTGGAACAGCAATCGTGTCTCCGTCAGAAAGTTCTGAGAGAGCAGCTTTGGTACCGGGATAGATGCCAAAGGGTTCATAGTGAATACCGCCGGCATTTACCAGATGTGTGCCTTGCTCCTTGTTGAAACTGTCCAGATAGGGGATGTGCTGAAAATAATTAGCATCGATTTCGCCGCTTTCCACAACGAGATTGGGCTGAACATAATCTTCAAATTCCGTTACTTTGAGTTCCCAGCCTTGCTCTGCAAGAATTTTAGCAGCTTCAGCCAGAATCAGTGCATGAGGAGTAGGGGAGGCAGCTACGGTGATTGTCCCTTTGCTCTCAACTGCAGGCGAGGCATCCGCAACAGGGACTTCTTGCGCCGGCTGGCAGGCAAAACAAACAGCGGCCAGAATCACGGAAAGAATCAAGGCAGATAGTTTTTTCAGTTTCATTGTTTTATCCTTCTTTCATTAATTTTATAACTGTTAGGGACTGAAATATTGGAGTACATATCATGAATGGAATCCGGAACTATAAAAATATCCGGAAGTTTACTCCCGGACTAAACAAGAACAGCCTAACTGTTAACTAACAGCGGAAAACCGGCGGACAATAGAACCGCTAGCCGGAAATCCTGGTCATTCTCCAAGTCCGGGAGATAAGCATTCGATGACCGCACATGATGAAACCGGTTTTGCAAATCACTTCTGTCATCGGATAATCTCCTTTCCTCAGAGATATTCTATAAAACATCATATCCTGTAATTTGCACTCTGTCAAATCGGACATGTTCGTTTATCTTGGATACAGCGATTTTTTGAGGTATCAGCTTTGCATTGCATTACGGAGCAATGTGAGCGCTTTTTTATGCCGAAGTTTTACAACACCGTAAGAAATATTCATTAATTCGGAGATTTTTTGCAGTGTGTAGTTCCTATAATAATGAAGGATAAGAAGATCCGATAATTCTCTTGGAAGACTCCGAAGCGCTTTTGATAATTCCTCGAGAGTTTCCTCATGCAGAATAGATTCATCCAATTCCTCATCTGCAGGGATATCTTCTTCTATTGATGCATGAACATGGCGGGTACGATAATAATCGATCACGGCATTCCGCGTGATTGAATAAATCCAGGTGGACAGGGAAGATTCTGAAGGATGATAGGTTTCCAGTTTACTGTAAATCTTTAAAAAGATGCTAGAGCACAGGTCTTCGGCATCTTCATGATTGCTGACATGAGTATGAAGGTATCCCATGATTTTATCTCGGTAATCCAAATAGATACGATCAACCTCTGGTAAATCGGTCATAGCCGCTTTTCTCCATGAAGAATTGGTTTATTCTCTGGCACTTCCGGTATGCCGGCAGCTGATGCAAGACGCAGGTCTGCATCATCCAAAGGCACAGGAGCGGATTCAGCATACCGCGCATCTACATCAGAGATCAGTTGATTGAGAGCATTGTTTTGCATAAACTTCTGAAAATCAAACAATAATTTGAGATGATTTTCCATGCAGGTTCCTTTCTGAACATATTCAGGACCAACTGCCTCAGCGTGTGAGCGCAATTTGCATATTTCGATAACAGAATACCATAAAAACGTAAATCCATAAAAGCGGTTTTCAGACAGATATCGAAAATGCAAGATACATTCCTTTTTGGTACTGAATTCTGTTTTACTAATATTTATTCCCTGTACTCTGAAGGATCAGGTTTTTCATAATTCATTCTGCATTATCGCAGAAAAGAAAACGGCACATTGACTTCTTCGGGTTATTCCGGACTGTCACGGGCAATTTCAGAACGGCAGCGGGAATATCGACTGGCATTAAAAACTGCTCTGCTCCTGGATAAAAGCAGGCAGGGAATCTTCTGGACTCTCTGCCTGCCGCTGGTTCAAAACCTAAGCCTTTACCTGACTGGAATCAGGATCGTGTCACCGGCATAGATCTTATTCTTATCTTTAATATGATTGATTCGAACCAGTTCGTCTACTGTGGTGTGATAAACGCGAGCGAGATGGCTCAGAGTATCTCCACGGACAATTTTGTACTGAATGTACTTTCTCGCTGTGGCTCCACCGGAAGCCTCTGCAAGTTCTTCATCGCTCAGGGTGGTGATCTTGTCTTCCATTGACTTTTCCTCCAAATTCTTTTTTTATTGTAAGTGGTTTACCGAACAGGGATCAGAAGATAGTGACCGGCAATGATCTTGTTTTTATCTGCAATATGATTGATGCGGACCAGTTCATCAACCGTGGTGTGATATACATGTGCGAGATGGCTCAGCGTATCTCCGCGAACGATCTTGTACCTGATGTATTTCCTTGCTCCTGCGCCGCCATCAGCAAGTCCGAGTTCTTCATCCGTCAAGGTTACGATGGTCTCTTCCATATTGTTTTCTCCTTTTTTAATTTTCCGCAGAGCAGCCAAGGCCTTCTGTCGGATTTTTTGCTTTTCTATTCTTTTATACGATGAATGTGTATCAAAGGCATAGCAGAATTGTGAACTTTTATAATTTATTGCTGAGGAACGTCCAGACGCTGCCGGGAAACCAGATCAGAAAAGAACCCTCCGCGCGCAATCAGTTCTTCATAAGTCCCTTCTTCGATGATTTTCCCATGATCCAAAACCAGAATCCGATCACAATGACGGATGGTGGACAGACGATGTGCAATAACGATTCGTGTGCATCCCATGCGTTCCAATGCATCAGAGACCATTTTCTGCGTCCGGTTATCCAGTGCGGAGGTTGCCTCATCCAGAATCAAGATCTTTGGTTTATGTGCGATAGCACGGGCTATCATAAGCCTCTGTTTCTGGCCGCCGGATATTCCACCCTGGCCTTCACTTATAATTGTAAACATCCCCATTGGCATGGCTCGAATGTCATCTGCAATGCCTGCAATTTCGGCAGCAGCCCAAGCATCCTCCATTGACATCTGTGGCGCAGAGACCGAGATGTTTGAAAAAATATCTCCCTGGAACAGGCTCCCATCCTGTGTAACAACACCAATCCTGCGCCGCAAGGACTGCAGATCAATTTTATTCAGATCCTTGCCGTCATAATACACAGCACCGCGGTTCGGCTTTTCAAAACCGAGCATCAAGCGAATCAGTGTGCTTTTCCCGCAGCCCGTTTTTCCAACAATTGCAATGTACTCGCCTGAGCGGATTTTCAAGGAAAGGTCATCTACGATGTTTGGAGAGTCGTCCTGGTAACGGAATGAAATATTGCTCAGCTCCACATTCCCGGAAAGATGTGTCAGTATTTCTTTATGCTCCTGTATCTCGGGTTCTGCCTTCAAAATCGGTTCTGCCATTTCAAGTATCGGTTTTATCTCTGCAAGGGAAAGTGCAGCGCTGGCAAGTGATGAAAAAGCTGCAGAGATAGCGCCAAAGGAAAAACTGAAAGCAAAGTATGAAGATGCTGAAACGTTGTTTTTAACTGCAAGATAGTAGATTAACACTGTGCCTCCCGTGGTGATTAGAAGGTTTAAGGCACCGTTGATCTTCAGAAAGAACGGAGGAGAATAGTTCAAGGCAGCTTCTCTGGCGTAGCTGGAAGCCCAGCGTGCAAAAACCCGCTTTTCTGCACCAGCAAGTTTAATTTTCTGGATTCCGGATACTGCAGCATAATTCATTCCGGACAGGGTAGCATGTTCTTTCATCGATGACCGGGATATTTTTATCTGTACCAGAGAAGAAACAATACTAAGTATGAGTGATGCTACGATGATGAGTAATGCGGGAGCCGTAAGGGCGGGAACCATAGAAGAAATCTGTGCAAGATAGAGCAAAGAAGTGATTGCGGTGACACCTAGGGTAAGCAGGGTGCCAAGCAGAAGACTGCATAGATCATTGACAGAGCCTAATCTGTCTGCCAGCTCTCCGGAGCTGAACTGGCGGAAAAACGGAGCAGGAAGGCTAAGAATCCGCATCATCATAGCGGCTTCCACACTGATTGAGGTTTTTGTTTCAATCCTGTTGCTGACAAGTGTCTGGACTGAGGAAAGCAAGTGGGATACGATTGTAACTGCAAGAAGGAAGAGTGCAGTTCCAGCTAAAAAAGATGTTTTTCCGGTTTGGACCACCATGCCGCTCATGATTTTAATTATGCGGGGGGACATCAATCCAACAAAAGAAGCTAGGAAGGCGATAGCCGAAGTAGATATGGAATCACCAAGCGTAAAACAACTCCGGATATAAACAAGCAGATCAGGTATTCCGAGCTTCTTAGCAGGAAGAGGACGATAGAAACAGATAGCATCTCGGGAAAGGCGGGATGCATTTTTCTTGTTTATAGATATCTTTTTCCCGCTTTCAAGATAATAGTATCCGTAAAGAGGAGATGGAAGAAGCGCAACAGGGAGGTTTGATTCTGACCAGAACCCAATCATGGGGCCAAAAGCATCCTGATACCACTTTTCTTCAAGGGTTACATTTCGGCGCATGATTCCATAGTTGTGCAGGCAATAGTCCAACTGTTCATCCCCGTCTTCGATAGATGAGGGGACTTCAACTGGTTTGAATCGATAATATTTCAGAATATCATCGATCGCTTTTTTGGTTACAAGGCGTTCATTGTTCAGGTGCTCTGTAGCTCGATCCCCAAGAACAACAGCTGCCATTTGGAACAAGGAGTCTTCAAAGACTTCCTGGTCGCTCAGCTTTCTTTGCCTGATCTGTTCATCAAACCAACCCATCTCTGATTCCTCCTTTCTCAGTCGCTTGTAATCAGCTCTGTATAAACTCCACCTTTTGCATACAGTTCTTCATGCGTTCCGCGTTCCACAACCTTACCTTTATCCAGAACAATGATTTCATCACAGTCCCGGATAGTAGAAAGACGATGTGCAATTACTATGCATGTGATTCCACGATCTTTAACCGCTTTAACCAATTCATACTCTGTTTTAGCATCGAGTGCGGATGTAGCTTCATCCATGATGATAATCGATGGATCCTGAGCAAGCACGCGGGCAATCTCAAGACGTTGTCGTTGACCGCCTGAAAGATCCTTGCCGCCTTCTGTGAGCCGACCCTGGTAGCCGCCCTCCCGTTCCATTATTTCCTGATGGATTTGGGCGTCGCGTGCGGCCAAAATCATTTCAAAGTCTTCAATCGTGTTGTCCCACATTTTGATGTTGTTTGCAATCGTATCTTCAAAAAGAATAATGTCCTGATCTACAACAGCAAGCGACCCAGTAAAGACACTGCGATCAATTTCTGATATTGGTTTCCCATCATATAGTATGCTTCCGCTCCATGGCTGGTATAATCCTGAAATCAATTTGGAAAGTGTGGATTTTCCGCAGCCGCTGCTTCCAACAAAGGCAACTCTGCTTCCTGCTTTCAGGGACATGGAAAAATCCTGAATCAGCGGGTCTGCAAGAGGAGAATAGCCGAAACTGACAGACTGGATCTCAATCGCTCCGCTAAGTTTCGAGTAGTCCTTTGTTTCATTGAGTGGCTGATCTTTGCAGAGCGGATCATCCGGATACTGCATTACATCTTCCACACGTTCCATATCTGTCCGCATTTCTAGGATTGTTTGTCGGGAAGAGATAAGAGTTGATGCCGGATTCATGAAAAGACTCAGATACTGTGAAAAGGTTAGTACCATACCAAGCAAGAACTGGCCACGGATAACCAGCCATACGCCAAGCACCATAACAGCACCGTTTGCAATTTCAGTGAGGAGGGAAGGGAGAGATCCTACGAAAGAATCCATCCGGAGGAACTGTACAGACTGGGCATTGACAGAGGCTTGATAACCAGCCCATTTCTGGAAATATCCCGGTTCTGCACCACTTGCCTGTATTGTCTCAATCGCCTGTATTCCGGTCACTGTAGAGGACGCCAGTTTTCCTGCATCTCTTAATTGTACCCGGGTTATGTTGATCCTTTTTTCAGAGATGATCTGAGAAAGGAACAGGTTAAGGAATATAGTAACAAGGCCAACAATTGTCAGGATCGGGCTGTAGCGCAACATGATGAAAAGGTAGAAGAACATCATGGCAGCATTCAGGACCAAAGGGGTTAATGTATTGATCAGAACATGAGCAATCTGGGCATTAGTATCCTGGCGCTGCAGAATATCTCCGGCCATGCGCTGAGAAAAAAAGGTCATTGGAAGATGGAGAACCTTCCACATATAGGAACTGCTTCCAAGAAGATCCATTTTTCCGTCCAGCTTCAAAGAATAAACGGAGACAACAGAGCTGACAATGAACTGAAGAAAAGTAACCCCAGCGAGCAAGGCGATAAATGGGAGCAGGAGCTCTCGGTTTTGACCGGTTAAGAGATGATCCATAAAAAAACGAGTGAATGCAGGACTGATCAGATCAAACAGATAGCCGATAATCGTTGCAAGGATCATTAGAACGATGGCAGCGGAAGCACCGGACAGGCGCTGTTTTGCAAAAGCAAATGTGCTTTTAGGCTTTCCTGAAGGCTGGAAATCAGAGGAAGGGGAAAACTGGAGACAGATACCCGTAAATGAAGAATCAAACTCTTCCATGCTGACCTTGACTCGTCCCCGGGCAGGATCATTCAGAACTGCCTTGCCACCGCGAAATCCGCAAAGGACAACAAAATGGTTAAAATTCCAATGGATGATGCAGGGAAAAGATCCGGAGGAACGGATCGATTCCGTTTCATATCGATATCCGGAAGACTCCAGCCCGTATCGGCGCCCCGCTTTAAGAACATTGACTGCATTGGAACCGTCTCTGGAAACTCCGCAATCAGCCCGGACCTGTTCGAGAGGAATCCATTTACGATAATAAGCAAGAATCATTGCAAGACAGGCAGCACCGCATTCCAGTGCTTCCATTTGCATAATAACTGGAACTTTTGCAACGCCTGAATGGACAGGATGATGGAGTTTTTTTTCAAAAATAATCATGATTGTTTGCTAGTTGAACAACAGTTTGATTACTTTAGTTATCTGATAAGTGATCAGAAAGGGATAATTTCCATCGGGCAGGCTGATATCAGCCCCTGCGATCATCAGTCCGTCCGGGCTGGTCCCCAAGTATGTGATCGGCGTATTGATCCCGCCAACCTGTATAGTCATTCCTGTTTCGATATTGGCAGATTCTTCAGGATTGTTGAAATGGAGAGTCATAACACCGGATTGAATGGATGCGGTTCCGACAGCCTGGTTTTCGATTACAGCGAAACTGCTCCAGATTAGAATACAGATAAGGAGAAAAATGATTGCTCCCATTACGATCCAGATGGAGGGATTGGTCACATGCATATAATCCTTAAGCTGCTCTGGAGACGAAATACGTTCCATGCTTTTTTTTCGGAAAATCTGCTGTTCCATTCCGAAAGATTCCTCCTGAAAAATGTAATCTATGTCAACTAGTATATTTTATAAAAATCCAGCCAATACATCAATTTATTTTTGCTTCTCGTCGAGAATTCATGTTTATACAAATGAGAAAAAGGGCTGCATTTCTGCAGCCCGGGGGTTATCAACTATCACCACAGAACCGGAGTGAACTTGATCTTGGTCGCATATGCCACTCCGTTATCTTCATAGTATGTGACATCGGCCCGGTAGTCTACCACACCATCACCGCTGATTGACGCATATGTCGTGTCGCATCCAAATCCGGTATCCAGCTGAAGCCACATTCCGCCCCACGAAACAACCCGTCCAGAAGTCGTTTTCTTTTCAGTCGGCTTGGGGGTAGGGGTTGGATCACGCGGAGCAACGACGCGGATCTCTTTGGCATCCGGAGAATCAGATGCATATCCGTCATAGGTTACACGAATCTTAGCACCTACCTCCATTGTGTAGGAACCGGTAACCTTTGTGTGGTGAGTGGTATAGAACTTCCAGGTACGGTTTTTATCTGTCCGGATTTTTACCCAATCACTTCCCATATCCGTGACGTATCCGGTCAGGTGCTTGTTGACCTGGTCTGAATCATCCTTTTTGGAAGAACCTCCAGAATCCCCGCGGTTTGGAACTGCAGAAAGCACCATGATATCCATTGCGGTTGGAGAATTCAGAAGCTCCCCGTCATAAGTAATGCTGACCTGATCTCCAACGGCTAACGGAGGAGTGACGGGATCGCCGGCGAAAGAGAACTGTGTTTGGCTGGTGAGAACAAATCCAAAGGTTTCCTTGGAAGAAATCTGGATAAAGACGCTATCATCCGTAACAACCATTACTGTGCCACTGAGCGTATTGGTAACGGCCTCTTTTGTAATGGTGATTTTCACTGCTTCAGGACTGTCCAGAACGTCTCCTTCGTAATCGATGATGACTTCATCACCAACGCGGACGCCGGCATCCGGAAGATTGGACAAGGTAAAGTTGATTGTAGAGCCGTTTCCTATATTAATAATAATGTCGTTTGGGGCTACGGAAATAACAGTCCCGGATACTGTTTTTTTCGGTTCAGGAGTTGCGGTCGGCTCAGGAGGTATCTCCGTTGGAGCGGGATCCGCTGTAACGGAAGGAGCTTCAGTCATGGCGGGGGTCGGACTTGCCGGCTGCTCGATAGTGATACAACCGGCGAGAAGCAGGCTGGCTAACAGCACTGAAATAAGAGGCAGCAATAGCTTTTTCATGATTAATCCCTCCTTTTAGATTGCTTTATATGCCGTATCTGTTTGGGCAGTGAATTCAGCACAATGAACACATAACGGGTGCAGATATGCCATACTTTTTACCATATTGTACAATAAAATAATAAAATCTGAAAGAATGGGATAGAGGATGCAACTGCCTGCACAAAAACAGGATGAATGAAAACGGATTATTGGCTATAACGACCCCAGATTTCATTCCATAGTCAGGAGAATGGGAGAAATCTTTGATTCGGGATGGAAAACACGCCGAAACGCTTGTAAAACATGGCTGTTACAAGGTACTATTCATATTAGTGCTGATATAACTATAAAGGAGGGGTTCAAGATGAAGAAGCTGCTTTGTCTAATCCTTGCACTTATGCTGTTGCCATTCGTTTCAGTTCCAACAATGGCGGATGCCGGAGTACCCGAAGGGTATCGGATGACAGGGGATGATTGGTGCTATTTAGAGAAGGATTCAGGCGAGATTCTCCTGGCTAATGGCTTTCACAAGGCAGAATGGGTTGTATATGTCCCTTCTCAAATAAACGGGAAGCCTGTGACGCAGATCGGAGAAAAGTTTATTCTCTGTGATGAAGATTCACATGTCGTCGTCCCCAAGACCGTGCGGTCAATTGGCGGGAATGCATTTTCCGGAAGCGGATTTACGGTTTACATCCCATCCAGCGTAACGGAAATTGCTGATGATGCGTTTGCGCAAAGCTTTCATTTCACAATTTACTGCGATGAAGGAAGCACTGCTTTGGAATATGCGAAAGCGAAAAGCATTCCTTATCTGACAAATGCTCGCTCTATCAAAGCGGAGGAAAGCGTTCCGGATGACAGGAACTACCACGAGTATTCTCTGGCAAACAGGGCATATTCCCATAAAGATTACGATACTGCAGTGGATTACCTTCTGCAGATAGCGAGAGCAGAAAACCCGCATTCTGCTTATTTGCTTGGGCAGTGCTTTGAGGACGGAAGGGGACTGGAGAAAAACCGGACTGCTGCATATGAATGGTATTTGGTAGCGGCGAAAGCGGGAATAGCAAGAGCACAGTGTGATGTCGGAAGATGCCTGGTTCAGGGAAACGGCGTGAAAAAAGATCCCGCGAAGGGAGTCGAATGGCTGAAGCTTTCTGCAGATCAGGGAACGCCTGCTGCCTACTTATGGCTTGGATACTGCTATCACAAAGGGCTTGGCGTTGAAAAAGATTTTGACAAAGCTGAAGATCTGTATCTTCGCGCTGAAGCTGCGGGTGAAAAATACGCATCCATCCGTCTGGAACAGCTGCATAATGACAGGCATTGATCAGTTGAGATAAGACAGCAATTCCTCTGGTTTTCCTTCACAAATACATCATGCAGAGCGGGAAGGGGACCTGTTTGCGGGGAATAGTTGTCAGATTAGCATGACAGCAAACAGACTGAAGTTTATACTACAATTAATGTGATTAAAGCCGGGTGCGCCCGGAAAAGGATTTTTTAGCAGGAGGAATACATCATGACAATAACGAAAACCAAACAGGATTCTGCGCTTACGGTTCAGCTCGAGGGACGTCTGGATACGATAACAGCTCCGCAATTGGAGAAAGAACTTCAGGACAGTCTGACCGATATCAAGAGCCTTGTGCTGGATTTTGAAAAGCTGGATTACATTTCTTCTGCTGGACTCAGGGTTTTGCTTAGCGCCCAGAAAGTCATGAACCGCCAGGGTGAGATGAAAGTGATTCATGTCAATGAAACGATCCGTGAGATTTTTGAAGTAACAGGCTTTACCGATATCCTGACAATTGAGTAATCCGGAGGTTTAATGCAGAAAAAAAGCTTTCGGGAAATGGATGAGAAGGAGCGAGTTAGACACTCGCTTTCTTCTAGAATGTTCCGAGCGACTCTTGCCAGCTCTCTTGTGCTAGGAGTAGTCATGCTTCTGGTTGGAATGAGCCTCTATATGGTTGCGCTTACGGGGCAGTACATCCGGGAAGCTTGTGCGCTTTGCAACAGTGCATCCGCTGTATTGGTGGATTCTGCAGATTTTAAACGTGTTTCCTATGCGGTCCGCCTGAGGTATCGGAACCTTTCAGACGATATCCGAGTCGATCCTGAGACAGAGGAGTACCAAAAGAGCTTTCATGAGATAGATTTATGGCCTGAACAAAGGCGTTTAAAGAATTTACTTAAAAAATTCCGTGAAAGCAGCAGCGTGAATGACATCTATATCGGTATGTACGATGAAAGCCGCATGGCGCTTCTTTATATTACGGATCCGGATGAATCTGCGGAGACAGGATGCGCGACCGGATTCTGGGAACCGGCAGAAACAAGAGAATTGCATAAATTCCTGAATTGGGATGGTTCAGGCAGACTCTACGATATAAGCTATACAAAAAAATACGGGCTGATGTGCACGAGCGGAGTCCCGGTCAAGAACAGTACCGGAGAGATCCATGCTTTTGTGCTTGCTGATATTACACTGGACGATGTAGTGGCGGGAATGCGCAGCTTTTTCCTGGAATACGCATTCACTCTGATCTTTATGACCTGCATGATTGGATGGTTTATGAGCCGGCGCATGGAGAACGCGCTGGTTGCTCCAATCAATTCTATTGCAAATGCTGCCAAGCGGTATGCTGATGACAAGCAGAATGGAATATCCAAAGAGAATCATTTCTCAGGCCTGAACATTCATACCGGGGATGAAATTGAAAACCTGAGCCTGATCATGGCGGATATGGAGAAGGAACTCTCTGCATATGTTGAGAATTTGACTCAGGTAACTGCAGAGAAGGAGAGAATCGGAACAGAGCTTGAACTTGCAAAGAAGATTCAGGAGGACACTCTTCCCAGTATCTTTCCGCCGTTCCCTGACAGGACGGATTTCGATCTTTACGCGGCCATGGATCCCGCCAAAGAAGTCGGCGGAGATTTTTATGACTTTTTCCTGTTGGATAAAGACCATCTTGGCCTGGTGATCGCAGATGTTTCCGGGAAAGGGATACCTGCGGCATTGTTTATGATGATTTCCAAGCTGCTCGTTCAGAACTATGCAAAAATGAATCTCAGCCCGGGAGAAGTTCTCAAGGCAGTGAATGAGCAGCTGTGCTCGAATAATCAGGAGGAGATGTTTGTCACAGTTTGGCTTGGTGTGTTGAATGTTAAAACCGGGATTCTTATCGCAGCCAATGCAGGGCACGAATACCCGATTTTGAAACGACCCGGGAAGGAATTCGAGGTTTATCATGATAAACATGGATTTGTAATCGGCGGTATGGAAGGAGTGACCTACCGGGAATATAAAATGGAATTGGAGCCAGGGACAAAACTCTTCCTGTACACGGATGGCGTTCCGGAAGCAATGAATGAGAAGAACGAACTGTTCGGACTGGAACGCACTCTTGATGCATTGAACCGGACGGCAGACGGAACTCCGAAGGAGATTTTGGAGAGCGTTCAGAATGCAATCGAAGTGTATTCCGGGAGCGCTCCTCAATTTGATGATATCACCATGCTTTGTCTTGTTTATTCAGGGAATGATCAAAAGGATAGAATCAACGGCAGGTTGGACAGAGAGATTACGGTTGATGCAACTTTGGAAAACATAGAGGTTGTCACCAGCTTTATGGATAATGCGTTAAACGAATTGGATTGTGCGCCTAAAGCTCGGATGCAGCTTGAAGTTATGGTCGATGAAGTGTTTGGGAACATTGTGAAGTACGCATATCCGAACGGAAGTGGGCCTGTCACGATCCGTATCCGCGAAGAATTGGATCCCAAAGCGGTCATGATAGAATTTGAGGATGCCGGAATCCCATATAATCCGCTCGATAAGAAAGATCCGGATCTCTCCCTTTCAGCAGAGGACCGCAGTATTGGAGGACTCGGGATATTTTTAGTCAAGAAACTGATGGATCAGGTTGACTATATAAGCCGGAATGGAAAGAATGTTCTGATGATCCGAAAGAATATATGAATTAGTTCAATTTTATTTGCTTCAAGAAGAATGAGGGCAGATGGAAGGAAGAGACCATCCGGGCAAAGCGCATTTTTTCGCTTGATGACCGATATCTGAAATAGCAGGAATAATACATATATTGAGGAGAATGAAATGCAATTGATAGATGTACGGAAGGATGAAAAGATACTGACCATATATTTGAAGGGCCATATTGATTCTGCTAATGCCGGATTGGTGGAGGAAGAAGTGACTTCAGCCAGAAGCGCAGCAGACCCTGCCGAAGTGATTTTGGATTGTTCTGAACTGGAGTACATCTCAAGCGCTGGATTACGGGTTATTCTGCGCTTGAAAAAAGCGGTGCCGAACACGCGGCTGATTCAGGTTTCCCCTGAGGTATATGAAATATTTGATATGACCGGTTTTACTGAAATGATGTCAATTCAGAAGGCCTATCGAATGATATCGGTTGAGGGGTGTGAAAAAATCGGGGAAGGCGCCAACGGCAGCGTATATAGAATAGATCCGGATACCATTGTAAAAGTTTATAAAAGTCCGGATGCACTTCCGGAGATTCAAAGAGAGCGGGAGCTTGCAAGAACTGCTTTCGTTCTGGGGATTCCGACAGCCATTCCGTATGATGTGGTTAACATTAAGGGTTCCGGATTTGGGAGCGTTTTTGAACTTCTGAATGCGACCAGCCTTGCCAAACTTCTGATAAACGGTGAAATAACAATTGATGAGGCTGCGGGAGTCAGTATCGACTTGCTTAAACTGATTCATAATACGGAAGTGAAGCCGGACTCCATGCCCTGTATGAAAACAGTCGCTCTGGGATGGGCTGATTTTCTGGAAGAATACCTTTCGAAGGATCTTTACAAGAAACTGCATTTGCTGGTCCAAGAAGTTCCAGAGAGGCATACGATGCTGCATGGAGATTATCATATTAAGAATATCATGATTCAGAACGGAGAAAGCCTGTTGATTGATATGGATACGCTTTGCTGGGGGCATCCGATCTTTGAGATGGCAAGCATGTATAATGCTTATGTAGGTTTTAGCGATCTGGATCATTCGCAAGTTGAACAGTTTATCGGTATTTCTTTTGAAACGGCGCAGAAATTCTGGGAAATATCCCTGCAGCTGTATCTTGGGACAGATGATAAAGATGTTCTTCGTTCTGTAGAGAGAAAAGCAATGATCATCGGCTATACAAGGCTAATGAGAAGAGAAATCAGAAGGAATGGGCTGAATACGGAGAAGGGGAAGAAGATAATCGAAAACTGCAGACGCCATTTGGAAGAATTAGTGCCGGTAACAGAGACGCTGGATTTCTGAACTGATGGAAGACAATGAGAAGTGCTCAGATTGTTCCGGAAGAAGCAGTGAGGCTGATATGTGACGCTTAATTGCAGAGGGATTCAGAATGCATATTTGGGAAGAACCAGCTGTTGCTGGTTCTTCGCCTTCTGATTCGAAGAAATCTGAGAATCGGCGACAATGAAAGAACTAAACCAGGAATCCCATATACTCATTAAAAACATTAAATAGCATATCCCCGGAACAAACCGGGATGATCATGTCTTTATCTTGCACTTGAACGAATTGAAACTGATCCGAGGCGCGGGTAAGAACAAGAACAGGAATAATATCATACATAGGACCAAAGAGTATTTCGAGATAAGGGCAGTATTTTGCGGCCTGCTCAACTTCCAAAGGCTCGATCTGATTTTTCATTTTAAACTCAAGAGCAAAGACACGGTCTTCTGAAATAATCAGGACATCAGCATAGATCCGGGTATATCTGGATTGTTTGATGCGCAGTTCAAAAACAATTTCCCAGTTTAGGCAGGATGCCCCCTGCATAGAATTGAGATCCTGGAAAAGGAGGAGCATATGTTCCCTGCAATCCCGGAAAGAATGAAACAGGCCTCGGGAATCGCTGAGTGATCGGCCAATGTTAGAGCATCCTTCCGACAGACGATTCAGCCACTGATCTTCTGAAAGAGAAAGAAACTCTCGTACGGAACTATAATAACCGGAAAACTCCTGCAGGCCATAATGCGGCCTGCCCTGGGTTAATATACCATGCCACCGGAAATCGGAGTCCTGCCAGCAAAGCTCTTTCAATAGAGAAGAGCGATATAGAACCTGATTGACTTTTGAACGGTTAATCCCAAGCTCTGATGCGATTTCCCGCGCCAAAATCCCACTGTTCCGGCAGATGATTGAACAGATCGCCTGCTCTAAATCCCTATTTTGTGCATTCATGCATTTTCCTTTGCTATAGTACATCAAAAAAATATGGTATATTCGCACCCGTTTCCTCAAAGAGAGCAGTTGCCAGATTCGATACTCAGCGCTTTGAGATCAGAGATGGTCTCAAAGCAGGGAGGCACGACGATACTCCTATTCTTATAGGACAAGAAACCAGATAAATACAAGATTTCTTTGATGGTATTACGCATATGTTTTACGTGAAAGAGAGGACTTGCAGGCAAGCCCTCTCTTCTATACGGGTACTCCCAAATGCGGCTATAGGGGATCTCAAATATTGATTCCAAGAGGTCAGACTGCTCGTTCCTTATGGATAATCAGGAACAATCTGAACAATCCTATAAGCAACGGAAACTATGTCCTGATGACTGCTTACTGTCCGCATTGGGTCTTGAACTCTGTCCAGATTTCCGCGTGTTTTGCATCTGCTTCAGCAGAGATATTCTGGATCATTTCCATATCTTCTGCCTTGAATTCCTGCGGAAGGACTAAAAACTCGCGGTATTCCTCTGAGATCAGATCATCTGCAGCTTTAGTGGTGCAGTAGTAGCCAAGATATTCAAAAGACTTTGCACTGATGTCCGGACGAAGGATATAGTCAATGAACTGATGCGCAGCTTCAGAATTGGGGGCTTTAGAGGGGATGAACATTCCCATAATGCCGAAGCCGATTCCCTCTTTAGGATAAACTACCTGGAGTTCCGGCTTCCCGATTTTTGCCATGGTGACCTGAGAAGTGTACATGACAGCGGCACCAACCTCTCCGCCGATCAGATCATCCTGGACATTGTCATCCTTAATCAGACGAATATTCGGCGCCAATTTATAGAGAAGCTGTCCGGCTTCATCAATCTGATTCAGGTCATTAGTATTATAACTGTATCCGAGGACTTTCTCTGCCATTCCGACAATGACCCGATAACTGGCGATAGTGGCTACGTTGTTGGCCAGGGAAGGATCCCAAAGGTCTGCGTATCCACTGATAGGGATGGAAACAACAGAGGGATCATATACAATAGTCTGGACACCAGCACCGTAAGGAACAGTGTATTCGTCGGTAGGATCATAGAACTGTCCCTGATAGATCGGGTTGATGTTTCCAAAGTTACTGATCTTCGACTTGTCAAGCTTCTGGGCGAGACCTTCTGCAATGACGGTCTCTATGATGTAGTCATCAGCAATGACGAGGTCATAGTCACCGCCGTTTGCGGCCTCGAGTTTCGCAAGCATTGTTTCATCGTAGTCGAAATTCACATAATTAATCTTGATGCCCGTTTCGGATTCAAAACCTGAAAGAACATCCGGATC
>JAEEGL010682875.1_pt1 | contig 18220 bp, 16 predicted proteins | sample 9134231 | NCBI WGS metagenome assembly JAEEGL01 (sample SAMN16246548, study PRJNA631951) | gut metagenome | biome: gut microbiome; feature: rumen; material: fiber-attached | host: Bos | place: Iran: Karaj | collected 2018-10 | reverse complement strand
TTGGTAGAGCGCTACGTTCGGGACGTAGAGGCCGCGTGTTCGAATCACGTCACCCCGATTAAGAAAAGGACTTCCTTTTGGAAGTCCTTTTCTTAATCGGAATAATATGGATCGAAATAGTGGCCTCAAGTACCGAACGTAGTTCGGGATGCTGAATCGTCCGGTGGACGATTCAGGGGAGCGTATCGAGCGCCGAGCGCGAGAGCGACCCGAGAGAGGCCGCAGGTTCAAATCCTGTCACCCCGAATATTTTTACCTCAATTCTATCCCAAATAAAAAAGCTCTCCATGAACCATGTTTCCCTGGTTCACGAAGAACTATCCGTTCTAACTTTTGTTCTAACCAAATCGCCTTTATTCCATGTTAACCTGTGTTATAATGCTATTGGCATTGTCTTTAATCGGAGTGAATAAGCCGATTCAACACGTTTTAACACAGCTTGGAAAACCGACAGCAGTATTCGTATATCTACACTTCATTTTCCATGTTAACAAATTTTCAAATACAAGTCTATACCTTTTTAAATATCTTTGTTAAGATTTAGGAACGAAAAGGAGACTGCCGATGAGCGAAAAGAAGTTAACCGGAACTTTCTACGGAACAACCCGGGAAGACGAAGTAAAAAAACTGAATAGGGTAAAAAAGATCGCCGAAGAAAAGCTTAACAGTGTTAAGCAGCAGGCCACACAGCTACAGGATGAGTTAAGATCCTTAAGAGAAGTCTATGACGCGGATGATAAGGAAGGACTTGCCCAGTGGTTTAATACCGATGCAAAATTTTCAGAAGTACGTAATGAGATAAGACGTGCAGAGAGAGCAGGTAAAAAGCCGTTCTTCGGACGTATCGATATCGAAGATATTGATGAGAATAAGCGAGAGACGTTCTATATCGGTAAGTCTGTCATTGCCGGGAATCCTGCAGAGCCTGAGGTTATAGACTGGCGTGCTCCCATATCTTCCGTCTATTACGATCACAGTCTCGGTATATGCGATTATAAAGTCCCTGAAGAAGGTATATTTAAGGTAGATCTTAAAAGAAAGCGTACCTATGAGATAGAAGACGGTGCGATCAAAGACTATTATGACTCCGATGTGGTAGCCAACGATGATCTGCTTACAAAATACCTGTCCAAGAGCAAGCGGAATGTATTAAGTGAGATCATTGCCACGATACAACAGGAGCAGAATGAGATAATCCGTAAGAACCCAAGGCATAATGTGCTTGTGCAGGGAAGTGCCGGATCAGGCAAGACTACCGTGGCCATGCACAGAATATCCTATATTCTCTATAACTATGAGAGGGAATTTAAGCCGGACGGCTTCTATATTGTAGGAAGCAATAAGGTGCTGCTTAACTATATCACCGGTGTTCTTCCTGATCTGGATGTATATGGCGTAAGTCAGATGACAATGGAGGATCTTTTTGTAAGACTGCTCTATGAAGACTGGGATAAGAAAAAGTATAAGGTACGTTCATATGATAAGAAAGAAAAGAGCATAGGAATTAAGGGGACCGGTAAGTGGTTTGCTTATCTTAAGGACTTCTGTGAGAAGACTGAATGGGAACATATCCCAAGAAAAGATATCCGCATAGAGAAGAACGATCATCTTATCATGAGCAAAGAAGAGATAGAGAAGGTGATCCATGACTATCCGGATTGGCCGATGGCGCGTAAGTTCGAGCGTATGAACGATATACTCATGACCAATCTTGAGACGGAGATATACGGAAGATACTATTCCTACAACACGGAAGAGCAGAAAAAGCTCATAAGGAAGTATAAGGATTACTTTAACCGCTATATCCTGCAGGATTCGGTATTTGAACTGTATGATAAGTTCGCATCAGCACAGGTGCTTGCAGATCCTGACATAATATATGAAAAGAATTCACCGGACCTGTATGATCTGGCTTCTTTGGCATATATATATAAACGCATCAAGGAGAGTGAAGTTATACAGGAAGCCAGTCATGTGGTCATTGATGAGGCTCAGGACTTTGGTATGATGATATACCATTCGCTTAAGTACTGTATGAGTAAGTGTACATTTACCGTAATGGGGGACGTATCCCAAAACATCAACTTCGGATGCGGATTGTCTGACTGGGAAGATCTTAAGAAAGTGATGCTTCCGGACAGATATGATTACTTCGGACTGCTTAGGAAGAGCTATCGTAATACTGTTGAGATCTCCGAATTTGCAACGGATATCCTGCGTCACGGTACTTTCCCGATATATCCGGTAGAGCCGATAGTCAGACACGGTGATAAGGTCGAATGCATTGAATGTAAGGATAAAGACGCATTAATGGAGGCCGTTACCGCCCATGCCATAAAGATGCGTGACAAAGAATATGAGACTATCGCCGTTATATGTAAGGATATTGCCGAGGCGAAAGATGTATTTAAATACATGAAAGATCATACCGAGGTAAGATTCTTTACGGGAGAAGATACACAGTTTGAGAGCGGTATATATGTGATCCCCATTGAATATTCCAAGGGTCTTGAGTTTGATGCCGTGATAATATTTGATGCATCCAAAGAAGCATATCCCAAAGAGGACGGATATGCGAAGCTTCTGTATGTAGCGACTACCAGAGCGCTCCATGAACTTGCGATATTTTATACGGGTAAGCTTACGGGGCTTATAACTGATCCGATTCCGGATGAACGTAAGAATATCTCTTTTGAAGAAGACGATTATCATCTAAAGCCCCGTGTATTTGAAGAGGAATTTAAGACCAAGGAAGAGATAGCAAAAAAGGCGGCACTTGAAGGGGACAGCGACAGGTCCCTAAGGGATAAGTACGGGCCAAAGAAAATAACAGTCAAGGCAGGAAAGGCTGTAACTGATACGCCTGCAACAAAGGTTAAGCCCGTATCCAAGATACAGGTAACAGGTACAAAAGTTGCACATGGTAAGCTTAATAAGTCTGAGTCCGTAAAAAAGCCGGATTCGGAATTCGGTACAATGCCGGGTACTACATCCCTTAAGCCACCGGGTCATGCAGCGATAAGCAACAGCGTCAGGTGGATCAATAAAGACAGGGAGAAGTTGGAGATTGTCAGTGGATATGGGACACTGACGATCACGCCGATAGCCGATGAGACAGTCAGGATATCTTTTTCTAAGGAAAGCGGCTTTAAGCCTAAGCCCCTTCCCGTGGAAGTAACCGAAAAGAAGCAGGTAAAATGGCTGTGTGCCGATATGAGGGATCATCTTGAGATAAGGCTTAATAAGCTGACGGTAAATGTCGACAAAAGATCCGGAGCATTAAGCTTTTTAACAAAAAGCGGAGAGCTACTCCTGTCTGAAAATCGGGATACTTCAAGACAATATAACAGTGGGACGAACACCTGGTGGAATTACTTTGACTGGACAAAGAAAGAGAAATTAACTGCCCGTGGAGAAGATGATCTTACATGGGCTGACCTTGGTAACACTGCAAAGTACATATCCCACGTGGGTAAAAGTGAGCGTACGTCAATACTTATGTCAACCAAAGGTTATCAGATACTCATTCCGGCAGGTATTAAAGTATTGTCATGTACGGTCAGGACATACGGTAATTACTTAAGTTATGAGGATTCCGATTCCATAGATTACATATTCAGGAGTGCAAGATAGGAACATAATAAGTAGCAATACTGCGGTCTTTATGCTAGAATTACTGTGTTTGAACGAACTGTTAAACGGGTGTGGCATCAATGTATTTTGGCAAAGACAAACATTTTCTTTCATATACGATAATGGCAAGTGCGGCGATCAGGCTTGCCGGTGCGATCATGGAAGGCGCATGCCGGATGATCGTTCGGAGCAATACTTCGCTTATGCCTGACATGATCAATACCATTCTATGGAGGGTACAGATACTAAGTTCCATTATGCAGGTTACCGCGATCGTGCTGATGTTCTGGTTCTCATTTAGAAAGATCAGGTATTACAGATCCCTGATCGATGAAGAAGAGCACGATGAGCTTGGGAGATTGCAGGAAGAGACCCTTGGTAAAGGATTGTCGACTTTGTCCGTTGAATCTATCCTGCAGCTTTTGCAGATATGGGCAGTCATCCTTATCGGGGCAGAGGGAATATACTGTATCTCTTCCATCATATACAGGCGATTTACATTGGAACTTATGATCTATTCGCTGATCGGAGAACAGTACGATTCCTTCACATCACTGTATACGGTTTCTCATGGATTTAAGTATTTGGAGATGCTTACGGCCATATTACTCGGCGTAGTGATGACCGGTATATTCCTAAAAGACAAGTATTTATCGATCTCTGCAGTTGTAGTGGAGGTTGCATTTCTTTTGTCTTTGGGTTTATTTCAGATGCAGCGGATCAATCTTATGGGAAGAGATATCGGCATAGTATGGTCTTCCGTTATATTCCATCTTACGGAGACTGTAGGACTTATCGCACTATCACTGTATCTTGCCAAGCATTATAAGGGATTATAGGAGTAGGTCATTATGGTCAGAAGAGCTAAGATTGCGGATATTCCCAGAATACTGGAGCTGTTGATCCAGGTGGATATGGTTCATCATAACGGCAGACCGGATATTTTCAAGGGACCGGCCACGAAATACAACGAAGAGGAACTAAAGGCGATCATTGCGGATGATCATACACCCGTCTTTGTATGGACAGATGAGACCGATATACCCTTGGGACATGCATTCTGTATACACAAGCAGATAACGGATGACAGTGTATTAACTGATATCAAGACACTGTACATTGACGACATATGTGTGGATGAAGCTGCCAGAGGACGGCATATCGGCAGGGATCTGTATGATCATGTGATAGAATATGCGCGAGGGAGCGGATGCTATAATGTGACACTGAATGTTTGGAGCTGCAATCCCGGTGCACAGCGATTCTATGAAGCAATGGGTTTAAAGCCGCAGAAGATAGGAATGGAAAAGATTCTTTAAACAGAAAGATGTTTATGAAAGGTCAACATAACATGAGAGATATTCGTATTTTTGAAACACATGCTCATTATGATGATAAGGCATTTGATCATGACAGGGATGAATTGCTTAAGCAACTGTATGAAGAGGGCTTTTCATATGTTATCAATGTGGCTGCCGATTTAAAAAGCGTTGATACTACCTATGAACTTGCGACACAGTATGAGCATGTATATGCCGCGATAGGAATACATCCCAGTGAAGTTGAAGAACTTAATCAGAACAATTTCCAGCATGTCAGGGAAGTTGCCATGCGCCAGAAGGTTCTTGCAATAGGGGAGATAGGGCTTGATTATCACTATGATGAACCCGCAAGAGAAGTCCAGATTGATTGGTTCGAAAGGCAGTTACTGTTGGCCAAGGACTTAAAAAAGCCGGTCATCATACATTCAAGAGAAGCCACGGAAGATACGATGAAAGTGCTTAAAAGCAATATTGCCCGTGACATTCCCGGCGTAATGCATTGCTATTCCTACAGCGTAGAGACGGCTCGTGAATTGCTTAAGATGGGTTATTATTTCGGTATCGGAGGAGTCATCACTTTTTCCAATGCCAAGAAACTGGCTGAGGCCGTAGCCGAGATACCGTTGGATCGTATACTTCTTGAGACAGACTGTCCTTATCTGGCGCCGACTCCGCACAGGGGAGATCGCAATTCATCACTTTATATCCCGCTTATAGCCGAAAAGATCGCGGCGATCAAGGGAGTTCCTTATCATAAGGTACTTGATCAGACTTATAAAAACGCACGGAAGCTGTTTTTCAATAAATAGGAGAACTATGGCATATCTTGGTAAGCCCGCATATACGATCGCGGTGTTGCAGAAGTATAATTTCAATTTTCGTAAGCAGTACGGACAGAACTTTCTGATCGACGAGGGAGTTTTGGAAGATATTATAGATAAGTCGGGTATCACAGAGGATGACTGTGTTTTGGAGATCGGGCCCGGTATAGGTACGCTGACACAGTACCTTGCGGAAAAAGCAAGAGCGGTTGTGGCAGTGGAGATCGATAAAGCACTTATTCCCATTTTGTATGATACATTATCCGACTATGATAATGTGACTGTCATAAACGAAGACATTCTTAAGGTTGACATAACTAGAATTGTTAACGAATACAATTCCGGAAGACCCATTAAAGTAGTTGCCAATCTTCCTTATTACATCACAACTCCCATAGTGATGGGATTGCTTGAGGGAGATGCTCCCATTGAAAGTATTACCGTCATGGTACAGAAGGAAGTGGCAGACAGGATGCAGTGCGGTCCGGGTACCAAGGACTACGGTGCTTTGTCTTTGGCAGTGGGATACTATTCGAGTGCAAAAGTGATACTTAGTGTAAGTCCGGATTGTTTTATGCCACAACCCAAGGTGGGAAGCGCAGTGATCAAACTGGATATATACAGACAACCGCCGGTGTCAGTACTTGATGATGCATATATGTTTAAGATCATCAGAGCAAGCTTTAATCTAAGACGCAAGACTTTGGTCAACGGATTGCTGGGAGGTTCTTTGGGTCTTAACAGAGAGCAGATTGAAGAAGCTTTGGAAAGCATGGGTCTTTCAGGGACCGTAAGAGGAGAGACTCTCACTCTTGCACAGTTTGCGCAGCTTTCGGATATACTTTACAAAAACAGAGGTTAATCAAATGGATCGTCCGATCTTAAAAAACAAAATATATCTGTATCTGACGGAGTTTTTTGCCGGGATGTCCGTAATGGCGGTAGAACTTGGGGCCAGCAGGTTACTGGCACCGTATTTTTCGTCTTCACAGATCGTATGGACCATAATAATAGGCACTATAATGATTGCCATGGCACTTGGTAATCTTTACGGAGGTAAAAGTGCCGATAAAGATCCCAATCCGGATAAGCTCTATACCAGGATACTGATAGCCGCCATTTGGATAGCGGCGATCCCCGTGATTGGCAAATATATCATTATTGTCGTTGCAGGTCTTGTAATCTTTACTGTCAATTCCAATTATCTTGTAATTGCCGGCTTTGTAACATGCATGATCGTCTTTGTTTTTCCCTTATTCTTACTTGGTACGGTGACACCTTCCCTTGTCAAATATTCCGTGGACAGCCTTGATGAGAGCGGTTCTACTGTAGGTAAGCTCGGGGCATACAACACCATAGGCAGCATCATAGGCACATTCGTGCCAACTTTTATTAGTATTCCGGCAGTCGGAACGTCGATCACTTTTTTGATCTTTGCAGGAATACTGCTCGTACTGGCCATCATTTACTTTATGTCAACCAAGATCCCCATAAGAAAGATTAAAAAGGTACCCGTCAGCATAGTGTTATTCCTTATATGCTGTATTCTCGGGCATGATTCAAGCTTTGCCTTCTGGCAGAAAGACCTGACTTATGAGGGTGAATCCATATATAATTATCTTCAGGTCTATGAAAGCCCCAAAGAGGTTGTGCTGTCTACCAATGTTTTGTTCGGTGTACAGTCCGTATACCGCAAGGAGAAGAGCCTTACGGGAATGTACTATGATGTAGCTATGGCTGCCCCTCTCATGACGGATGTCCATAATATGGATGATATAGATATGTTAATACTGGGCATGGGGACCGGCACATATGCGACCCAGTGCAGAAGGTACCTGGGTGATATGTCCATAGAAGGTGTTGAGATAGATGAAAAGATTACGGAATTGGCCGGCAGTTATTTTGAGCTGCCTTCAGATATCCCCGTGACAACCTATGACGGACGGGCTTACCTTAATGCGACAGATAACAGATATGATGTCATAATGGTGGATGCATATCAGGATATCACGATACCCTTTCAGATGTCGTCAGTCGAATTCTTTTCTCTGGTCAAATCCCATTTAAAACCGGGTGGAGTTATGGTCGTCAATATGAATATGCGAGGCAACAGTGAGGGTAATATCAACGAATATCTCTCCGATACGATAGCTTCAGTCTTTTCCAATGTGTATACAGCCGATGTATACGGTGCGACCAACAGAGAGCTTTTTGCTTCCGATAATCAGGCGATGCTAGATAATCTGTATGCCAATGCGGGCAGACCGGATTCATCGGATGAACTGTCTTCCTTGATGAGCAGAGTCAGCTTAAGTCTTACTCATTATGATGCAGGAGACAGGATACTGACTGATGATAAGGCTCCGGTGGAGCTTTTGGGTATGAGAGTGATAGATGAGATAATTAGAGATGAGATAGAAGGAATAGACAGCATAGATGATGTGATGAACATGCTGTGATCCTAAGATCATGATCCGGCGTAAGTTTCCGGTGACAATTAGCGGAGATCAAAGTATTAATGAGCAATAAAGGCAGTGATCATACAAAGATCACAAACGGGACATTTAATATAATCTTTTTGTCGATAGTCTGTGCAGGGCTTTTAATGATCGCACTTTTAGTGATCATAGTCGACCCTCTTTTCCATTATCATGCGCCCTTAAAAGGCATGTCTTATTCCCTATACGATGAGAGATATCAGAATAACGGGATCGTTAAGCACTTCGATTATGATGCGATGATAACGGGTACATCAATGACGGAGAATTTCAAGGCTTCCGAGGCTGATGCGCTCTTTGGGACCAAGACTGTCAAGACCTGCTTTATGGGTGGATCCTATAAAGAGATAAGTGATAATATCCGTACGGCGCTTAAGTATAATCCGGATCTTAAGCTTGTCATACGTGCCACGGACCAGTTCGATCTGATATCCGATCCGGATAAACATGTGTCCACTGATCCGGATAATACTTTCAAATATCCGATGTATCTGTATGATGAGGGTATCGGGGGATTATTCAATGATGTGGAATATATACTTAATAAATCTCTTTTATCCGATGCGGTAACTGATGTAAAAATGACGCTTTCGCATGCCCCGTCCACTACTTTTGATGAGTATTCCAACTGGATGGCCCAGTATACTTTTGGAAAAGAAGCGGTTCTTGCAAGCTTCGTACGTCCCGATAAGTCTGAAGAGAAGATCCCTCTTACAGAACAGGACAGGGAATTGATAAAGTATAACCTTAAGTATAATGTGATCGATCTGGCAGAAGAATATCCGGATGTGACGTTTTACATATGGATGCCCCCGTACAGCATCTGTTTTTATGATGTTGAGAACAGGAAAGGCAGCCTTGAAAAATGTCTGGATGCTATGGAATATGAATGTGAATTACTTGTAAATGTAGGAAATATCAGGTTATTTGGCTATTCCGACAGGGAGGATATAGTGACCGATCTGTCAAATTACAAGGATATGGCTCATTACGGTGAAGATACCAACAGTATGCTTCTTAAAGCCATGGCAGAAGGTGACGGACTGATAACTGCAGATAATTACAGGGATTATATGGACAGGGTCCGTTCGTTATATATGAATTACGATTATGACAGTATATACGGCAACTAAGGGACAGAGGGATCTATGCTATTTAACTCTTATTATTTTTTAATATATTTTCTGCCGATCGTGCTTGTGTGCTACTATGCTGCACATAAGCATGGTTTACATAAGTTTGCACTAATCATTTTATCAATAGCATCCTTTACATTCTATGCCTATGATAATGTGTATTATCTCTCCTTGCTTGCAGGAAGTATCCTGATCAACTGGTGTATCTCATATATTCTGAATCGCATGGAGGATAAGAACGGGCGTAAGGCGATCTTAACTTTGGGCATAATCATCGATATAGCGGTGATATTCTATTTTAAGTATTATGATTTCTTCATAGAGAATATGAATGCCTTATTTAAGGCGGACTTTAATCTAAGGCATATCATATTGCCTTTGGGTATCAGTTTCTTTACATTCCAGCAGATATCATATCTTGTGGATACATATAGGGGAGAGACAAAAGGGTATGATTTCATAGAATATGTGGCATTTGTATCGTTTTTCCCACAGCTTGTAGCCGGTCCCATAGTGCTTCACAGTGAACTGATCCCTCAATATCGCGATGAGAGCAGATGGAAGATATCATCGGACAGATTGGCTGAAGGTTTGTATATTCTTGCCATAGGCATGTTCAAAAAGGTGATAATAGCTGATAAGTTCGGCCAGGTCGTGACCTGGGGATGGCTTGATATCCATTCCAGAACAGGGTTGGATCTGTTACTTTTAAGTCTGTTCTATACATTCCAGTTATACTTTGATTTCAGTGGATACTGTGACATGGCGATAGGAATTGCAAAGCTGTTCTCTCTTGATCTGCCGATCAATTTCAATTCTCCTTATAAAGCAGTATCTATCAATGATTTCTGGAAGCGCTGGCATATGACACTTACCAGATTCCTTACCAACTATATATATATTCCGCTCGGTGGTAATCGAAAAGGTAAGGTAAGAACGTATGTCAATATTCTGATAGTTTTCTTTGTAAGCGGTATCTGGCACGGCGCCAATTGGACGTTTATATTATGGGGCATGATACACGGTGTATTACAGGTACTTAACAGAGCATGCAAAAAGGTCTGGGATAAGGTACCCAAGGTTATTGCCTGGCTTGTTACCTTTATACTGGTCGATTTCCTCTGGATAATGTTCTATGCTCCGAATGTTACGGACGGATTATATGTATGGAAGAAGATATTTGATATATCTGATATGCATATCAGTCAGGAGATATTCTCGCTGTTTATCATGAATGAGGTCAACACGGTACTGGGTATGTTGGGGTCTGTCGGTGCGATCTTAACGATTAATTATCAGTGGTATATGGCAGCCTATCTTGTACTGTCATTTATCATCTGCTTATGCTGTAAGAATCTTCATGAAGAGAAATTCAGGCCGACTGTAGGTAGGGCGGTGCTCTCAGCTTTATTGCTCATCTGGGCAGTGATATCTTTCTCCGGAGTATCCACATTTTTGTATTTTAATTTCTAGGCGCGGGACGGATATGGATAATACGCAGAATAAGAAACGTAACAATTACATAGACCTTTTAAGGTTCCTGTCCTGTTTGATCATATTTATTCATCATTCAGGCCATGTGACAGGACCGGATATCACTCTTTTCCCATCAGGCGGACTGGCTGCGGATGCTTTTTTCATGCTCACGGGCTATTATGCGGTAAAGCATTTTGAACGCCTTTATGGGAAAAACAGGATTGACATCGGCTCTTATCCGGAGGAAGAGAGGCGCCGTATAGAACGACCTGTTATATACTGTATCCGTTATACTCTTAAGAAACTCATAGCTGCGTTTCCTTATATGGCGACCGGCACGGTTATGATATATCTGTTGGAGATATTAATAAAGTGGCGTTTTGATGGTACACCGGGGTTGGTTTACATAATTGGAGAACTTAAGGATATGATTCTTGAACTTCTCTATCTTCCTCTTACCGGGATAATGGGCGCTCTGGACGGATATAAGTACCGTAATGCTCCGATGTGGTATCTTTCGGCGATACTGATCGCGCTTCCGGTCCTTACCTATATCGCTGCCGTGGGCAATAAAGTGTTTAAGAGAATACTTGTCTGGATATGTCCCATTTTGCTTCAGATATTCATGATCGTGCGTTTTGGTGGAGTGCTTCCGTGGCAGCAGTTTGCGGGACCCTTCAGTTCAGGCATTATAAGAGGATTTTCAAGCATGCTCATGGGTGGAGCGATATACTATTTAGCAGAATTTCTAAAGGACAGGTTTGGTGATGATAACACGCTTAAACGCATCTTTGCGACGATCGCGGAAATATCGCTGTTTATCATATTCATCGTAAACGTTATAAGAGGTGTTCATGGGGTGGTTGAACTGCTGTCGCTGTATGTGATCGCAGTCTCCCTTGTTTTTTCATTAAGCGAACTGACTTATACATCCTGTGTTCAGAGCAGGACAATAGCCTACCTTGGAAGGCTCAGTCTGCCGGTATTCTGTCTTCATTGGGGAGTATACAGGTGGATAAGCGCTTTTTTAGGCTATCTGGATTATAAGATCGCCATGGTACTGGCATTCGTAATATGTATGATGGGCGCGGCTATTCTCATGTATCTGACCGGGCTTATGGAGAAGAAAAATGGCAGGATTTGACAGTGACAGGAATTATTATGCATTCAGGGATATGAGTTTTGCAAAGAGACTGTTTGGTCATATAGGAACGGTTCTTACGCATAAAAAGCATGTAAGATACGGCTGTTTTAAGATGGGACTGTATATGCAGGGAATATTTCATGATATGAGCAAGTTTTCGCCAACGGAGTTCATTCCCAGCGTGAGATATTATTCGGGAGAATTCTCACCGAATGCTACGGACAGGGTCATAAGCGGTGTATCGGTCAGCTGGTTGCATCATAAAGGCCGAAATAAGCATCATTTTGAATACTGGATGGACTATATGCCTGAGAAGGCGCCGACTATAACGGGTTGCAGAATGCCGCTTAAGTATGTGGCGGAGATGATCGCGGACAGATATGCGGCCTGTGTTGCATATAACGGAAGCCGCTATACCTGTGCGGATGCATGGAATTATTACGCCAAGCACGCGGATTATATCATTATGGATCCTGATACGAGAGCGGTGCTTGAGGCTGCTTTGCAAAAAATGCGCGACGAAGGTGAGGATGCGGCTTTTGCCTATGTTAAGAGACTTTTAAAGATCACAAAAGGCAGAGACTATGATGCATCCATCACTGAAAAAGCATAGTACGTTGCGTATCATATATATACGATGCTTTTGCCAATCCTGTCGGCTGTGCTGTTATCGGTAAGTGCCTCGATTATAGCCAGAGCAAAAGGAATTGCGGTGCCAAGTCCGCGGCTGGTGATTATATTGCCGTCGACGGATACTTCATCGTAGGATACTTTGGCTCCCGTAAGGTCCCCTTCCATTCCCGGATAACAGCAGGCTTTTTTGCCTTTAAGATGTCCTCTGTGGCCGAGGATAGTGGGTGCTGCACATATCGCAGCAACCTTTTTGCCTGAAACTGCATATTCATCCACATGCTTCATGAGAAGCTCACATGCTTCAAGATTCTTGGTACCCGGCATTCCGCCCGGAAGTACTATCATATCCGCTTCACCGAAATTAACGGCCACGATGGTTGTGTCAGTCTCAAGTGCGATCTTATGTGATCCGATCACTTTTGCATTATCCGTTATCGATACGGTAGTAATGTCTGTTCCGGCCCGTCTTAACAGATCTACAACAGTAAGACCTTCTATCTCTTCAAATCCATCTGCCAGAAAAATAAGTACATTTTTCATAATCACCCTCCATTGTAGTTTATTATCAAGGAATCCAAATACGTGTTATTGACTTTATCTTACCTCCTGATATCTCCAGGGTGGTCGACAAATAACTGAATGAGTCTGCCGCGCCCGTAAGATTTTTAAGGTATTTGTCGAGATTCTCGAAAGTAGCTTCGACTGGAGCCGAGGCATCTTTATAACTGTCCGTGACGATGAGATCTTCGGAAAAAGATAAAGTGCTCTTGCCTACTTCGGCATATGTGGCATAGTCATCATAACCGTGCGCCTTGTATGTACCGCCTTCTCCGGATATCAGATTGATACCGTTCTCATCTATTCCTCCATTAATGAGAAGTTCTCCGTCTTTATCCTGAATAGACTCGATGACGATCTCTCTTCCGTCGATATTAAGCGTATCGCCGATCTGCATAAGGGATATCTCTGCTGCATCATATAATTCCATATTATATGCGGTAAAAGAAAGAGTTCCGTTTTCGATATCAAAATCCTTGATGGTAAAGGAGGCATTGACGGTACAGTCTTTAGGAGATGCACTGTCATATGCCATCGGAAGGGGTTCAATAAAAGAATTATGTAAACTACCGACCGGCATGTCACTTAAATCAGTATCGGCAGACATATCTTCTGTCTGAGTCTTCTTCATCTGAGCCTTCAATACGCCGTCAATATCATCCTCGACAGCATTTTCGGAAAAACATCCTGTTAATGAAATGGTCAATAATATTGACAATATTATGCATATTAGTCTTGTTTTGTTAGTTGTCAGATCTCTTTTTTTCACTGTTATCCTTTCTTAGATGTCCGCTTAGGTATTGACCCTGAGCCCTTTAATAACTGCGGATCCTGTCATCGGAATCATCTTTGTTATTCTCGATCGCTTTTATCGTAACGGTGTATGAAACATTCTCATTAACATTAACCTTTACCTGATCTCCGACTTTGTGTTTCATAAGAGCTTTACCCAAAGGTGACTCTATGGTGATCATGTTGTTAAGTGAATCGCTTCTTACCGAAGTGACGATCTTGTAGGTCTCCTCTGATCCGTCATCATCAAAAACGACCGTGACAAAGTTATTAATGCCTACCTCATCATCGGCGCTGTCATCGTCTATGACCTGTGCGGTGCGGATCATTCTTTCCAAATATCTGATACGGCTTTCGTTCTTATTCTTGGCACGTTTCGCAGCATGATATTCGAAATTTTCACTTAAGTCTCCGTGAGCTCTTGTTTCTTTGACATCCTCCAACAACTCGTGGCGGAGAGTAAGCTTGCGGTATTCGATCTCTTCCTCCATCTTTTTTATGTCGGATCTGGTCAGTCTGTCGTTCATCCGTTCCTCCTGCGTTTATCACACATATAATTAAACTAACCTCATGCTAACGGAATAATCATTTCCGTTGGTAGTGATCGAAGCCATACTTCCGCATATCAGAGGAAGCATCGGCGGATGATGTCCCACATCGGCATCAAGAATAATGGGAAGATCAAGATCTGAGATTATGTCAACCACAGCATTATACATATCAACGCCCATCATCTCTTCTGCATATCTGTAAGGACGGCCTATGAGAAAACCTTTTGCATTGTCAAACCATCCTGCCTGTCTCATATGCCATATAGTGCGTCGTACATCCATCGGTCCGAGATCACAGGCTTCCAAAAACCAGAGAATGCCTTCTGAAGCGTATTTTTCGGAAAAATCGCTTACTTTATCATATTTCGTCCCTATAAGGTGTTCCAGGCAGTCTAAGCAACCACCCAAAAGTCTTCCGGACATGGTGATATCCCCTACGGATATGGGCTTATCCTCTGTATATTCTGTCAAATGTCCGTCCGGAAGGCATATAATACGGGATTTTTCTGTAGTATTATATGGTTCGAAAGGAGATTCTTCGGTCTTCATACTCTCAATCTCCCAGCTGTCATATCCTCTTAAACTAATGGTTTTGTCATGGCAGGATTCCCCGGTCAGTAAAGACATTGCATCATGGAGCGACTTATGCCACGGTTTCATTCCGAAAGCGGCCGCACAAGGTCCATATATCGCAGCAGTGTCGGCAAGTGTCGCCGAGAGAAAAGTGAAATTGGTATTGTCCGAATAACCCATGAACCACTTTGGCCTTGAAGATGCGATCAGATCAAAATCAATATATGGAACCACTTCGCACATGAGCTCACCGCCTCCGCAGGATATAAGAATATCCGTGGATGGGTCTGCATAGAAGGAATTAAGTTCTTCTCCGCATTTTTCGGGAGTATTACTGATACCTATTCCGGAGTTTTGGCTGCAATTGGGACCTTCGGATATCTTATAGCCCATATCCCCAAAACACTGTTTCGCTCCGCCGAAGCCACTTTTATAAGGTTCTATCGCACATCCGAAAGCCGGAGCAACAAATCCGATCGTTCCGTTTTTTTTCAAAAAATCGGGATATCTCATTTTATCTTTTTCCTATATTAGTATATAATAAAAATGTTATTTATCATTTTACCATAACAGACAGAATATATGAACATTGTATTACATCAGCCGGAGATCCCGGCCAATACGGGCAATATAGGACGGACCTGCGTGGCGACCGGAACGAAGCTGCATCTGATAGAGCCTTTGGGTTTCCATCTTGATGAGAAATCGGTTAAGAGAGCAGGAATGGATTATTGGGACAGGCTGGATGTCGCACGTTATGTTAACTACGATGATTTTATGGAAAAAACAGGACTGACAGATCCTGTATCGACCGACAGAGACCATACCTCAGGAGAGGATCGTCCGCATATATGGTATGCAACGACCAAGGCAAGGAGGTTATATTCTGATGTTACTTTCGGTGTCAACGACTATATAATGTTTGGCAGAGAGAGTGCGGGCATTCCGGAGGAGATTCTCGTGCAGAACGAACCTTTTTGCATAAGGATACCCATGTTGGAGACTATAAGGTCGCTTAACTTAAGTAACAGTGTGGCCATAGTGTTATATGAGGCATTGAGGCAGCAGGGATTTGCCGGGCTTAAAGAGTTTGGAGAACTTCATCATCTGAATTGGAGATAAGAGAAGTTTATGATTGTTACATTTTACAGCATAGCTTTCATATTGTCGGTAGTTATGTCCATGGTATATCTGTGCATGTGGCATAAGCATTTCGATGTACATATTACTATCGTATTCGTAGTGGCACCGGTCATCAATCTGGGTTATGTGATGTTGGCAAAAGCTCAGTCGCTTGACGCTGCTTTGTTCGCCAATCAGATAACCTATCTTGGCGGATGTTTTCTGCTTCCTTTCATCATGTTGAGTGTATTACAGTTATGCAGGATCAACAGTGACAGAAGGATCAATGTTTTTGTGATCGTGATAAGTACACTTATGTATTTATCGTCTCTTACCATAGGAATCTCGACGATCTTTTATAAGAGCGTGGATATTAAGTTCGTTAACGGAACAGCGGAATTGGTCAAGACTTATGGCCCGCTCCATACACTGTTCTATGTCATGATGGTGATATATTTTCTTGTTAGCATGATCGTTACCGTCTACAGCTTCTTTCGAAAGATCGATGTCTCCAATAAAATCGTGATCAGACTGTTTATAACGGAATTCATCACAATTGTTGCCTTTTTCGGCGGCAGAGCCATCACCAAGGAAATAGAATTTGTACCTATGGTTTATGTTATCGATCAGATCATATATCTGACCATAGTTCACAGGATGTGTCTGTATGACATCATGGATACCGGTATGGAATCTCTGGTGCAGTCGGGCGATACCGGACTTATATCTTTTGATTTTAAGTACAGATATCTTGGAAGCAACAGAACAGCCATGAATATCTTCCCACAGTTGTATGATGTCAAAGTTGATACTTCAATAGAAGGCAATAAAGATCTTGAGAATACCATTCTTGTGTGGATCAAAGAATTCGAAAAGAACAGGAACAACAACAAGTTCCCCTATAATGACAGGGATAAGAGTTATTTTATAGAGATCAATTATCTGTATGACGGTAAGCATAAAAAGGGCTACCAGATATTCATCAAGGACAATACCAGAGAGCAGGAATATATTGCCATGCTCAACAAATACAACGCCAATCTTCAGAATAAGCTGGATGAATTATATACGGCCAAGGGCAATAAGTGATCACCAAGGTCACCACTGACACATCATTATGGCAGACAAGAGAAAAAACCTTCAGGATCTAAAGATGAATATGGATGTCGGTTCGATCCCGTTTAAGGAATATCCGAGACCTCAGCTTATAAGAGATGGGAAATGGATATGTTTAAACGGCAGGTGGGATTGCGGTATCAATGTTCCGTTCCCTTTACAATCCGCGCTGTCAGGCTTTAATGATCTTCCCCGGTACAAGGGTATAGTTCCTGAGGAATTTGATTATTTTACATCTTTTGAGTATCATCCCGATATGGCTGACAGCAGGGCGATCCTGCATTTCGGAGCGGTTGATCAGATATGTGATGTATCTATAGACGGAAGCATTATCGGTCATCATGAAGGTGGGTATCTGCCTTTTTCCTTTGATATAACTGAAAAAGTCATGGCTCCTTTCGCGGCTGAGGGAGCGCATGTTTTGCAGGTACACGTGACGGATCGTCTGGATCTTAAGTATCCTTACGGTAAGCAGAGCAAGACTCCGGGGGGAATGTGGTATACACCGGTGTCCGGTATCTGGCAGACCGTATGGATAGAAGAGGTTCCGAAAGAGTATATCCGTGGGATCAGGATCACTCCTGATCTGGACGGAATAAGACTTATAGTTGACGGAGATGCCGGAAGATATACGGTTGAGGTCTTTGAACCCGTTATCGGTAAGAATCCTGCTTTGGAGATCACAGGATCTGAAGATGACGCTCCCAAGAGGCTTATTTACAGGGAGACATATAACGGTAATAAGACATATATCGAGATAGAAGATCCCAGGCACTGGACCCCTGACAGTCCGTATCTGTACGGAATAAAGGTCAGTTCGGATAAGGATAGTGTGGCATCATATT
>JAEEGL016353500.1_pt1 | contig 18221 bp, 11 predicted proteins | sample 9134231 | NCBI WGS metagenome assembly JAEEGL01 (sample SAMN16246548, study PRJNA631951) | gut metagenome | biome: gut microbiome; feature: rumen; material: fiber-attached | host: Bos | place: Iran: Karaj | collected 2018-10 | reverse complement strand
AGGAACTTCAAGATGCCGAGGTTAACAGTCGGGTGGAGACGGAGACCGCCCTTGTAAGGTCCGATTGCGCTGTTCATCTGGATGCGGAAACCACGGTTGATCTGGATTTCGCCCTTGTCGTCAATCCACGGAACACGGAACATGATTACGCGCTCCGGCTCTACCATGCGCTCGAGAATTTTACCCTTCTTGTACTTGGGGTTTTCGTCGATGTAGTCCATAAGAGATTCTACAACCTCCTTGACAGCCTGGTGGAACTCGGTCTCACCGGGATTCTTGGCGATTACTTTCGCCATGAAGTCGTTAACTTCCTTCTGTGATTGCTCAGTCATTGCTTTTGCTTATTTTAATGTTTTTTGTATTGTTTCTGTTTTTTTGACGTCGCAAAATTATTGCATAAATATTTAATGTCAAAATATTTCAATGGCATTTACGTAAAACACGTAACCCAACAAAAAATGCCCGCCAGAAGCAGGCATTTTTGATTTGTTGATTTGTTGATTTGTTGATTTGTTGATTTTCCTCTTTCCTCTTTCCTCTTTCCTCTTTAATCTTTCCTCTTTAATCTTTACTCTTTAATCTTTCCTCTTTACTCTTTAATCTTTAATCTTTAATTTTTCCTCTTTAATCTTTCCTCTTTAATTCTTTAAACTATCCTCCCTCCTACTCCGTGTATTTCTTAATAAGTCTTACCAGCAGGTCGGCGAGATGCTCCACTTCGTAGTCGCCGACAGACGCTTCGATATGCGAATTGCCGATGCCGCTATCGTCGGTGAGGAATACGTATGTGCCGCCCGTCGCAAGGTCAAAGAACCTCAGCATAAACTCGGTGTCCTTGTCAACGCCGCTCGCAGCCACGGGGATTATCTTGATGCCCTGTTTGGCGTAGAGTTTTATGGATTTTTGGAGGCTTGTGATGATGTCATCATTGTGATGTGCGGGCGCGTCGAGGATTAGGAAGGCAATGCGGGCGCGTGCCGATTCGTTCCAGGAGAGTTTTTGGAGCGACTCTTCGAGCGCGGTGTGGACAGCCTCGGGATAGTCGCCGCCGCCGCTCGCCGACTGCTGCGAAACAAATTTCTGCGTCACTGCAACATCATCGGCAAAGTCGTTGTACTTGGTCAGATACTCATCGTCGGTGTCGCGGTAGAATAACGCTGCGGTGCGGAGCGCAACTTTTTTGTTGGCGGAGGCATGCTCGATGATGTAGTCGAGGTCAGAAATCAAGAAGTCGATTTCGTCGCCCATCGAGCCGGTGGCGTCCACGATGAAAGTGATGTCTGCCTTGGGGTCGGGATGTTTGGACGTTTCGCTGACGATGACATTGATGTCGATGGCTTCTGATGTCCTCGTTGTGATTTTCACTCCGGCGTCGGAGATTGCACCGTCCACTTTCAGCGCGAAATCCTCTGCTGTGTATTCCTTGCCGTCGCCGCCAAACATATTTATCCAGCAATAAGCCATGCCCTTTTTGTCGGTCTTGGCTGAAAATTCCACATTATTGCCGTTGAGGAGTTCCACGGGGACATTGGCGATGGCGGTGCTGTTGGCGTCAACCACCTGCACCGCCACAAGGTTTTTCGGGAAGAATTTCCAATAGTCCACCTTGTCGTAGAATTTGTTTTCGTTGAGGAGAGTGGTCCAGAATTTCCAGTTGTCGAGGTCGTTCCACTCGCCGGCGGTGAGGCGGTTGGACGTGCGGTCATTTGGGTTGTGGACGGCGTCCTCCGAGCCTGATTCGCCGCCCGAACCATCACTCGGAACGTCGCCCGATACGTCACTGTTCTTGCCGTCGGTCTTTTCGTACTTGCCTGTTGACGGGTCGTAATATACGCCACCTGCGTCGTCGTTGTCGCCGCTGACAGCACATGACACGCACAGCGAAAACGTCGCCATGCACGCCGCAAAAATGAATCTTGATTTCATTTTCATGTCGCTACTTCTTTTAAATGGTTAATAATTGAGGTTCTCTAATTATTATGACACACGACAATGCGGAAACCCTAAATGTTTTTCAGATAATTACTCTCCCCCACCCCGACGATAGCAAAAAGGATTATCGGCGCGAAAAAAAAGATTATGTTAAATACGATACAATCGCATCGTAGAAACGTGCATTGCGCGTCTCCAATACAATAACGCCACCGCCCACCCCACAATATTTTTAGTATTTTTCTTACTTGCCAGTCCAAAAACTTTTTCATATATTTACACCCTGAAATCTATCACCTAAACAACCATGGAAAAACTTCAGCAATTTATCACACAATATATCGACGCCGTGTCGGAAGGCGGCAAGTGGGAGGACGACGGAATGTTGAAAAACGCCGCGCTCACCAAATACTGGGAACAACTCCTCGACACCAGGCTCGCCAGCTTCGGCTTCTTGGTTAACGTCAACATCACGCCGTCATTGCTGCAGAACGCGGAGCATTACGGCTCCTATTCCGACAACAAAACCACGGCGCAATATTACAGCGACAACGCCCACGCCGTCACCATCAGCATCAACAAAGACCACGTCGCCGACCAAATGCACCAGGGTCCTCTGCCAAAGGCTTTCGACGAAGTGTCGCAGTTCCTTGCCAAAATCATCCACCAACAGGCCCTCAACAACAAGTACAGGACGCTTTTCGGCGACTACAACAAGAGGCTCAAAGAAATCCAGAGCATCAGGCAGGCGTCGCTGCTCCTCGACCACAATTCATACGACCTCCTGACAGCCATCCGACACATCTGCGACTCCATACCGCTCGCAATGCAGTACCCCGAATACGCGATGGCGCGCATCGAATACGGCGACAGGTCTTTTGAATCCAAAGGTTTCGAGCGTTGCGGCAAGGGAATGAAAAAATGTTTTGACGGCGCCAACGACACCCACGGCTGCATCGAAGTCTATTACCGCGACGGCTCGCCCGCGCCCGAAGACGGCGACCCGTTCCTCGTGGAGGAACACTACCTGCTCGGCAACCTCGCCGTGATGATCAGCGGCGCATCTTACGTGGACGCAATGAAAAAACTCAAAAAATTCAACGCCAAACGCATGCGCGAACTCGAAGCAATCAACCGCACCACAGCAATAATAAAGGAGGGGCGCGACATCGACCACACGCTCAACGTCATTTCGTGCATACTTCCCAAAGCGATGCAACACCCGAGGCACGCCTGCGCCCGCATCAGATACGACGGCAAGGAACACCTCTCGCCCAACTTCCAGCTCACGCACCGCTGCATCAAGGAACAGTTTGTCTCCATCGACAGCAACAAGGGCAGCATCGAGGTATTCTACACCAAGGAACTCCCGCCCTCCGACAACGGCCCCTTCCTCAAAGAGGAGTGCGAACTGCTCACCAACATCGCAAGGCTCACCGTAGGGTTCATCAACGACAATATAGGACGCGACATGCTCTTCCGCTCCACCGCAATGGGCAACATCGAAAAGAAGGATGACGTACTCCGCCGAAAACTCACCGAAAACCACCAGCCGCTCCAAAACTACTTCAACCAGCAGATGCTCGACAAGTACATCTACCTCGACATGATGAAATTCAAGGTCAAGCACGTACTATTCGTGGCAACGCTCTATGACGCATTCTGCCTTGAAAACGAGGACTCCTTCTTCGGGCGTTTCATGGGCGACGTGATGCAGTTCAGCCTTTACGTGATGCCACGAATCACGGGCGTCAGCTGCGCCGAGGACGCAATCGCCGCCATGGAAAACTCCAACATCGACCTCGTGATCATCATGCCAAACGACACCAACAAAGCCGTGTCGCTCAGCGAACAAATACGCGAAATCAACCCATCCGTCCCAATATACCTCCTCCTCAACCGCAAGGACGAAGTGCTCAAATACGCAGAAATAGTCAACACAGCCTCCTCCATCAACAAACTCTACACCTGGAACGGCGACTCCAACATTTTCTTCACCATCGTCAAGGCGTTGGAAGACAGCATCAACGTAGAGAACGACACGCAGGTAGGCCTCGTGAAAGTGATACTCCTCATCGAGGATTCGCCCGTGTATTATTCAAGATACCTCGAAATCCTGTACGCCACGGTGTTCGGACAAGTGGCGGAGCTGATACCCGAAGTGGAGAAAAACGAAATCGACAAAATAGTCAAGATGCGCTCCCGACCTAAGATTCTCCACGCAAGGAATTATGAGGAGGCGATTGCAATATTCAACAAATACCGCGACAACCTCATGTGCGTAATCAGCGACATCGAGTTTGAATGGGGCGGCGTGATAGACCACCACGCGGGATTCAAGTTCCTAAGGCACATGAGGAGCCTGCAATACACCGTACCTGTAATCTTCCAGAGCACCGAGCAGCCGATGAACCTCGCGCCCGACCTCTACAAGGACCCGAAACTCTATTTCGTCAACAAAAACAGCCCCCGGCTCCTCAACGAAATCCGCCATTACCTCAAACGGTACATGGGCTACGGCGAGTTCATATTCAAGACCGCCGACGACAAGATAATCGGCAAGGCGCACTCGCTCAGGGAGTTTGAAAATCTCCTGAAGAAAGTGCCTGCCGACTCGCTGTACCGCCACGGACGCAAAAACCAATTCTCAATCTGGCTCATGGGGCGCGGCGAAATACAGTTGGCGCAGGAGTTCAAGAAATTCCACACCGAAAACGAACAGGAGGCTGAAGACCTCCGCGAGGTGCTGCTCGACGCCATCAACAGATACCGCAAAGTGAAAAAACGCGGCAAAATCCTCTCCTTCGACGAAACTTCAAGCATCGACGAGCGCAACATCGTGACCCTCGCGCCCGGCTCCCTCGGCGGCAAGGGTCGCGGCATCGCATTCATCGACACCGTGATATACAACCTCGCCGAATCGCCCCTCACCGAGCGCATCAACATCTGGGCGCCCGTGACGATGGTGGTGGGAACGGAGGAATTTTCAAAGTTCATATCAAGGAACAAGCTTTTCGACAAGGCAATCTATGACAAGACGCCATACGACGAACTCAAACTCCTGTTTTGGAACGGACACCTCAGCGACCAACTCCGCGAGAGGATTGCCATCATCCTCAGCCAGACCGACAACCCGCTCGCAATCCGCTCGTCAAGCACGTCGGAAGATTCTGTAAGCCAGCCGTTTGCAGGAGTGTTCAGCACTTTTGTAATCCCCAACGAAAAGGACAACAAGGCTGCGACCCTCGAACTCGTCTGCCACGCCATCAAGCTCATCTACGCCTCGATGTACTCCGACACCGCCCGCCGCTATTACGACACGGTGCATCACAACATCGCCGAAGAAAAGATGGCTATCGTGATTCAGGAGGTTGTGGGCAGCCGTTTCGGCAATTATTTCTACCCGCACATCAGCGGCGTGGCGCAGTCGTACAACTTCTACCCCGTCGCCAATATGAAACCCGAAGAGGGATATGCCGTGGCGGGACTGGGATTGGGCTGCTACGTGGTGAACGGATGGCCGTCGTACAGGTTTTCGCCGATGTACCCCGAAGTGTCGATGTACACCAAGGACGACCTCTTGAACAGCACACAGACCAAGTTTTATGCGTTGGACTTGTCGTTGAAGGACGTCGACCTGCTCAAAAACGGCGAACTCGCGGCGTTGAAACTCCTCAACATCTACGAGGCTGAAAAGCACGGCTCATTGAAGCATTTGGCGTCGGTCTATAACCCCGACAACGACACCTTCTCGCCCGGACTCGACGACTACGGCCCCCGCGTGGTCAATTTTGCGGACGTTTTGCAATACAATTATTTCCCGCTCGCCGAAGCCATCAGCAAAATCCTCGCCGAGGTCAAGGACGCATTCGGCTCGCCCGTTGAGATAGAATACGCCGTCAACCTCAACAAGGCAAAGAACGGCAAGCCGACATTCTACCTGTTGCAGATAAAGCCGATGGTGGGTTCGTTTGACACCACCGACATCGACCTTACGCAGACCGCCGCCTCGCCCGACACCTTATTATATACCAACCAAAGCCTCGGCAACGGCGTCATCGACACCATCACCGACGTGGTATATATCGACGAACAGAAGTTTGACAAGCTTGAGACCGTGGAGATGGAGCGCGAAATCAACTACCTCAATTCGCTGCTCGGCGACGAGGGGCGCAAGTACATCCTCATTGGTCCCGGACGTTGGGGCACGAGCGACAGGTTCCTCGGAGTTCCCGTCCAATGGTCAGAAATCAACAACGCCTCCGTCATCATCGAGACAAGTCTCGACGGCTATCCCCTGGACTTCTCCAACGGCTCCCACTTCTTCCACAACATCACGAGCATGAACGTGGGCTACTTCGCCGTCAAGAAGGAAAACCGCAACAGCTACCTCCGCCGCGAAATCCTGGAGTCTCAACAGTTGATACAAAGCACCAAATATTTCCGTCACGTCCGTTTTGCCTCGCCGCTCAAAGTAATCATGAACGGCAGCAAGAACGAGGCGGCGATAACAACAGCAACGGAGTAAACGTCAATTGATTCAGGCCGCCTTGCGGCGGCTTGGATTTTTTTTTGAACGTCAATTAACGGGAATTTTTTCGTCAATTAACGTCAATTTTTTTTGAACGTGATTTTTTTGAACGTGAATTAAAACGAATTTCTAAAATTAGAATTCGTTTTAATTCGTAATAATTCGTTTAAATTTTTGTTTAAAAAAAACGCCACCGTGGCAATAATCAACAATTGACGTTAATCAAAATTGACGATAATTGACGATTAAATTGACGAAAATTTTTGTTTAAAAAAAACGCCACCGCAAGGTGGCACTTACGAAAATTGACGTTAATCAAAATTGACGATAATTGACGATTAAATTGACGAAAATTTTTGTTTAAAAAAAACGCCACCGCAGGTGGCACTTACGAAAATTGACGTTAATCAAAATTGACGATAATTGACGATTAAATTGACGAAAATTTTTGTTTAAAAAAACGCCACCGCAAGGTGGCAATTTTACGACAATTAACGTTAATTGAAATTGACGAAAATTGACGATTAAATTGACGAAAATTTTTGTTTAAAAGAAATAAGAACGCCGCAAGGCGTTCACTACTAACAAATTAAACGAAAAAATATGAATATACTTTTTGTTTGCTTGGGAAATATCTGCCGCAGCCCGTTGGCTGAGGGCGTATTGAAAAAAATGTGCGCCGAGCGCGGTCTCGATTGGGAGATTGATTCGGCGGGGCTTATAGACTACCACCGTGGCGAACTCCCCGACCCTCGCATGTTGAAGACGGCGGAGCGTCACGGATATACGCTCACGCACCGCTCGCGCCCCATCGAGTCTGAAGACTTCAACAAGTTTGACCTGATAATCGGCATGAGCGACTACATCAACAGCCGCATCTTGAAATATGCGCCCGTTGCCGCGCCATTGCGCCAGAAGGTAAGGAGCATCGTCGAATTTTTTATCGAAACCGAGGGCTACGACGAAGTGCCCGACCCATATGCCGGCACGATGAGGGATTTTGAACTCGCCGTAAAACTAATTGAGGACGCCTGCAACGGCATCCTCAAAGAGTTTAGTAATTCATGTGCTTGAAACATTCGTCGATGTAACCCTCGATTTCGCGTCTCTCTTTTTCGTCTTTTGGGACGACGCGGCGCAGATTTTTGAGCGACTGTCCGTAGTTGTGAAGATAGAAGTCGCAGAGGGCGAGTTTCTTGACAGCATCGTTGTTGCCAGGGTCTTCGTCTACAATGCGCTCCAATACTGCCTTGGCGACCGTATAATTGCCCTCGTCATAAAAACGCACCGCGTCCACCATTAGTTTTTCCACCTTGTCGGTGTTGACCACCTTTTCGGTGCCCGGCTTTGTGATGCTGATGCCGCGCGTCACCGTGCCGGCCTCAAATTCGTCCTGCAGATCGTCGGTCTTGGTGACGTTGTCGGTCTTTTGCGGCTTGTCTTCGGCGACCTTGCCCTGCGACGGCTTATTGTCGGACGGAGTGGTTTTCTTTTCCGGCTGCTTGGGCGCCGGCTTTTGACCGGTCACCTCGGCGGGCGTCTCCGTCTTGACTTCGGCGTCTGCGGCTTTTCCTTGCTGAGTCGCGCCGGCGTCGGGCTTAACGGCGGCTGAGTTGTCGGGCTGCTCCGCCACGACTGCATCCGTCTGCTCGTGCAGCATCCCGTCCTGCGGCGCGGAATGTTGTTCAATATCGTCCGCCACATTGCCGCCATCGTTGTCGCGGTGGATGTATTGAGATGCAGACCAAATGCAAAACCCGGCGATTGCGGCGGCGGCGGCGTACCTTGCCACAAGTTTCACGATGCGTCCTTTCGGGGCGTCCGTCTGCGACGGCTCTCCGCCTGATACCGCCTGACTGCCATCGATGGCGGCGGCGCGTTTGTCGATTCGGTCGTTTATTTCCAAAAGCGCAGCCTCCACGAAGTCGGCGTCGGCTTCCTTGATGGCATCGTATATCTCCTTACAGTCGGCGCATGTGTCCAAATGTTTTTGGATGGATGCCGACTCCTCTGGGGTAAGCGTGCCGTTGGCCAATGCTTCAAGCTTACCGTAATCCGGACACTGTCCGTTTGATGTTGTTATTTGCCTGTTGTCCGTTATCATGATAAAAAAATTTTAGTAGTTGTAAATAAAGAGTACGGATAACATTGCGGCGGAAATGCCGCTCTGCGTGAGGGCCTTTTTCAGATTTCGTCGTCCGTTCTGCAAAAACGACTTAATCTGCTTGAAGTCATATCCGGTGATGCCTGTGATGTCGGAGTACGAATTGCCCTTTAAATAAAACAACTTGATGCACTCCCGCTGCTCCACAGGAAGATTCTCCACCGCCTGTTCGAGGCTCACGAAGCGTTTTTCCTCTTCCTCTTTACTACTAAGAGTAAAAACGTCCTCAAATTCCACAAACTCATCGACATTTCTTTCAAAAAAATCGCAATACTCCACAATGCCCTTCTCGTTTCTCAGCATCATGTAGCAATGGTTCCTCGTCACCGACATCAGCCAGCTGCGGAAGTTGTCGATTGTATACTTCTTGAGGTAAGAGATGAGGTTTTCGAATATCTGGACAGTGGCCTCCTTTGCTATTTCTTTGTTTTTGAGATACTTGCAGCACAATACGAGAACCATTTTCGTATGCCTTTTGTAAAGTTCGCCTACGTACCTGCCCTCTCCGCTCTGCCTGTATTGCTCGATGAGTTCTATGTCTGTATATGACTTTATTTCGGTCATGATTATATAATTGCAATTGTATATTTCTTTTATAATGGCAGCCATTCCCTGCTGCTGTTGGGTCCGAGCCTCTGCACCGATACTATGTGCGGAATCTGCACAAGCTGCGATTCGAGTTTCTCCAATACGGCTGTGTTTTTCACATGCAGCTTGACAGTGCCGGTGAAAATCCTGTCGTGCGCGCCTATTTCGAGCGACTGAATGTTGATCCGCCAGCTGTCTATCAGCACCGAGAGGTCCCTGACGAGCCCCTGACGGTCGATGCCTTGTATCCTCAGCACGGCGAGCAGCGGCTCGATGCCGTCGCCCCACTCCACTCTTGTCACTTCCCTGCTGTTGATGGTGACGTATCCATGCGCATACATGCAGTCCCTGCGGTGGATGTAGAGGATGTTGTCGTCGTCCTTGAACACTATGGCGTCGTCGCCGCATATTGCGTGGCAACAATCAGGTGCTACAAATTGCATACCTTTTTCGATTCTTAGCGGGATTTTGCAGTCGATGACGGGACCGGTATTCTTAGCACTGCCTGACGACTGAGCATTAGTACCTTTATTGTCAGCGGAATTGTCTTTGTTTTCCCTAATCAGACGGCGGATGTCGGACGCCACCTGGTATACATCCTCCATTTCGATTTCGTGGCTTGAAATCCTCTTGTAAAGGTCGTCGCCGTGAAGAAGGTGGTAGTGCTTGATTAATTCCTTGATGATGACCGGGTCGGGGAGTATCCTCGGTGTCTGTGTGCTGAGATAATTATTGAACATTTTCTCACCTTCCGATACAGAATGGGCGTTGGTGGATGTCCTGGTGAAATATTGGGTGATTTTGTTTTTTGCCTTGTCGGTCCTTACGAGATGCAGCCAAGAATGTTGCGGGCGCGCGCTCGCCGACGTATATACAGTCACATGGTCGGCGGTGTTGAGTTTGTAGTCGAGCGGGACGAACTTGTCGCCTACGTTGGCTCCGATGCAGTGGTTGCCGATGTCGGTGTGCACCGCGTATGCGAAATCCACCACGGTGGAATCTTTTGGGAGCTGGTAGATGTCGCCTTTGGAAGAGAATATAAGGATGGTCCTTTCGTCGGCGGTGGTGATGTTGTGGAGGCGCCTGAGAAGCTCTTCCGCCGGCTGTGCGCTCGACAGCAGCTCGCCGACTTTCTTGGTGAAGGTCGGCACACCTTCGCGCGTCGGCCTCCTGGATGAATACCCTTTGTGCGAGACCATGTCGTCGTCCTCGTTGAGCAGCTGCACCTCTATCCAGTACCCTTTGTAATAGACCTCGAATACTATCGCCCTGAATCCATTGGACTTGGGATTGGATACGAAATCCCGCTTGTAGCCCTCCCTTTCTGAAAATTTCCGTATTATGGTTTCGTAAAGCTCCGCATATTCCCTCGCCTCGCACTCCCGGTTGCCGACGTGCGATTCGCAGACCTGGAATACCACCCTTACGGCCTCGTACCTGATTTCTTCGATTGGCCTGCCTTCCATCAACTCCAGCGACACGTAGTGGTATGATTTTGATTCGGTGACTATCTTGCATGTGAGGCTGGTGTCTACAAGCACACGCATCAGGTCTTTCTTGAAATCCGCCACCAGAGGGTCCCTTGTCAGCCGCTCCCTGCTTACCATCTTCTGCACGTCCTGATAGCGCGACGGCTGCGAATACATGAACGAGCGGTCTTCTATTTCGTTCTTGAGGTCGTAAAGCCCCAGCTGGTAGGCTATCGGCACGTACACAAACAAGTTTTCGCCGGTCTTGGTGCGGATGGTCTTTTCGGGCATCCCGTTCATCGTGCGCATGTTGTGGAGGCGGTCGGCGAGCTTGATGAATATCACTCGCGGATTGTGCGGGATGGCGAGGAGCATCTTCCTGAATGTAGCCGCCTGAGAGTTCTCTTTGGCGTTATATACGTTGGTGATTTTGGTGACGCCCTCCACGATGTCGGCGACGTTCCTCCCGAAACGCTCCACTATCGACTCTACGGTATAATCGGTGTCCTCCACCACGTCGTGGAGCAACGCCGCCACCACCGACAACACTCCAAGCCCAATCTCGTTGGCGACAATCAACGCCACAGACACCGGATGGATGATGAACGGCTCGCCGGTGGTCTTGCGCCTCTGTCCGCTATGAGCCTTAAAAGCAAAATCGAAGGCATATTTCAACTGATCTTCTATCTCGGCAGTCTTGAAACTATCGTTAAGATTGCTGATGAAATAATGATACAGTTCCTCCTTGTATCTGTCGTCGATTGGTACCAAATGTTGTTGTGTTTCCATAGCCTTGATTGTTTGTCTGATTAATACTATAAGTAGCTGAGCCAATGCTACCCGTACAAGGGGAACTTGCTCCGAACCGAGGGCAAGTTAAAAATAATAATTGTATTATTCACAAACAAAACATTAACTTTATGTTAAAGAGTGTTTATAAACATCACATAAAGAGATACTATTGCTTAACGTGAAACTCGTATAAACATTATAAGTGAAACACTTACTTAACGTTGACAATGTTTTTGACGCAGCGGAACCCCACGCCGCCCCCGCCGAATGAAGGACGCTCGTAGTCGCGGAATGTCCTGGCGTTGAAACCGTCGTCCAGAGAACTGCCGCCCCGCACCGTCTTGTACTCGCGCACCTCGTGGTGTTCGGGATTGCGCGTGTCGGACGAGAGGTAGGCGTTGCCGACGTATGAATCGGATACCCACTCGCTGCCGTTGTCGGACATTCCGCAGATGCCAAACTTGTTGGGCTTGCCGCTCCTGACATTGTGGAAATACCCGCCGTCAGAAGCCTCAGCGTCGCCAAAGGCATACTCCCACTGCGCCTCCGTTGGCAGCGACTTGCCCACCCAAACCGCGTAGTCGTTGGCTCCGTACCAAGTGACGCCCAGCACGGGAAAATCCTCGTAGCCGTCCTCCACCGAATAAGTGTCCTCCGTGGCGTCGTAGCGAATGTGGCAGCCGGGGCTTTCGATGAAGATGCGGAGACGCTGCTCCACGTCGTAAACGCCCTTGCGGCTGAGGAATGATGCGAACTGCGAATTTGTAACCTCGTACTTGTCCATATAAAAGGCGTCGAGGTGGACGGTGTGGGCGGGCTGCTCGTTGTCGGGTCCGTCGTTGCGCCCCATCATAAAGAACCCCGGCTCCATGCGCACCATCGCGGAAGTGGAGACGCGCATCATCCTGCCCTTTTCCTCGCAGGTGGTCATCATCTGGCGGCACACGCTGTCAAACTGATTCTTGCGGGCGACGAGGGCGTAATGCATATAAGCCTCGTCATACTTGCGGCGCTCGTAACAGACGTTGCCGCTGTCGCGGTGAATTTTGCAAAAAGCAGATATTGCGCTCATAATCTTAACACTGTCGGCAGAGACGGTGCCGTCGCTGTGGTGAAAAGAGGCAAATTCAAATTGGAACGACGCCGACTTGTAATCGCCCTGACGGAAATAACGCTTGCCCTTCTCAAAATACGACCGTGCATCCGACAATGCTGACGCCCCCACGTCCACGGCAAAACCAATCAAAAATAATAACAGACAAAAGTTTTTCATTTTCATTTTCATTTTTATAATGCAGAACATTTTTCATTTTTCATTGACCCAAAGTTATACATATTTTACATATCCACCAAATAAATTTTACATTTTTTTTACATTAAATACAATTTTTTTTTGAAACATTTTCAAAAGTACAGTTTACTTGACACAAAAAAGCCTTTGCAATTATCCTGAAACAATATTTGCGAATTACAAAATATTTACTTAACTTTGCGACAACAAAAAGTTAGCAAATGAGAATAGACATCATAACAGTATTGCCGGAACTCTTGGAAAGCCCGCTCAACTACTCGATAGTGAAACGCGCCCGCGACAAGGGCCTCGTGGACATCAACATCGTCAACCTCCGAGACTTCACCACCGACAAGCGGCGCACCGTGGACGACTACCAGTACGGCGGCGACGCGGGCATGGTGATGATGATAGAACCCATCGACAAGGCTATCACATACCTCAAATCGCAGCGCGACTACGACGAGGTCATCTACACATCGCCCGACGGCGAGGTGCTCAACCAAAAGACCGCCAACACCCTATCGACTTACCAAAACCTGATAATACTCTGCGGACATTACAAGGGCATCGACCACCGCGTCCGCGAACACCTCATCACCCGCGAAATCTCCATCGGCGACTACGTATTGACCGGCGGCGAACTTGCGGCTGCGGTCATCACCGACTGCGTGGTGAGGCTCATCCCGGGGGCAATGTCCGACAACGAATCAGCCCTCTCAGATTCGTTCCAAGACAACCTCCTCGCACCGCCCATCTACACCCGCCCCGCCGACTACAAGGGTTGGAAGGTCCCCGAAATCCTCCTCTCCGGCAACGAGGCGGCGATAGACAAGTGGCAGATGGAGCAGTCAATTGAAAGGACCAAACGTTTGAGGCCGGGATTGTTTGAGTAATGCACAATGCATAATGCATAATGCATAATGCATAATTGCCATCCGGCGGATTAGTATTCGTAAAATATAAACAAATCATAATTACAAAATGCAACACTGCGCCACACTGCGCAACCAATTCTGCATTATTAATTATGAATTATGTATTATAAAAAATGATTGCAATGATTTTTGCGGCGGGGGTTGGCAAAAGGCTCGCACCGCTCACGGACAAGAAGCCAAAGGCTTTGGTGGAGTTCAACGGAAAGACGATGCTCGAAAACGTCGCCAAAAAACTCGTTGACGCAGGCTGCGACCGCCTTGTCATCAACGTCCACCATTTTTCAGATATGATGAAGGATTTCATCAAGAGCCACGATTTCGGCGCGGAGGTTTTCATCTCCGACGAAACCGACATGCTGCTCGACACCGGCGGCGGAATGATGAAGGCAAGGGAATTTTTGGAAGTGGAGCCACACTTTATATTATATAATGTGGATGTCGATTGCGACCTCAATATCGAGACCATGTACATCAATCACATTCAGTCGGGCGCGATGGCTACACTCGCCGTCAAGGACAGGGAGAGCACAAGAAGCCTTATTTTTGACGGCTCGATGCGACTCTGTGCCTGGCGAAACAACATCACCGGTGAATCCAAAATTTCGTGGCGTCCCTTCAACGGCGACGGACGCGCATTGGCGTTCAGCGGCATCTCAATTGCAAGCAGCGAAATATTCGACCTCGTGACTGAGACCGGCAAATTCTCCATCACCGACCTCTACCTTCGCCTCGCAAAATCCGAACTAATAGAAGGATACCTGCACGAAGGACGCTGGGCAGACCTCGGCTCCGTTGAAAAAATTCGTGCAGCTGAAGAAGCGTTGAGAGTTGAAAATTAAAAATTAAAAATTGAAAGTTGAAAATTGAAAGTTGAAATTCAACAAAATCAACAAATCAATAAATCAATAAATCAACAAATCAATAATTGTCTATTAGCAGCACATTACAGGAATAAGGGCAAGATTAAAAATCAATTGTTCCAAAACCGGCGCAAACACCGTCCTCTCTATTTCATGCGAAAAACCGAGGAACATGTCTGCGCCGATTTTTTCGCCGTACTCGATGGCTTGCAACGAGAATGTGCGGTCTTTGCAATAATCGACGCTAAGAGCCACTTGAATCTGGCGTCCAAAAATTTGCGACACCGTGTCGGCAAACGCCTCTTCGCCACGTCGGCACACTATCTTGACATCGACACCAAGCTGCGAAGTGAGTTTTGCCATCTTGTCAATTTCATCGGCATATTGATCTATATTGTCGGCAATTGGGAGCAGGGCGAGTTTTACCGGCTTGAACCTTTTGGTCTGCACCACGACAACGGGAATATCCTGCAGGACAAGAATCCTCGCCGCCGCGCTGCCCGTCAACGACTGGAAACCGTGCCTGCCGTGAGTGCCCATGATTATCATATTGAATTTACCAGACCTTGACAAGTCGCCCATCACATCAGCAAAGTCGCCCTTCTTGATGGTCATGTCCACCCCACCCTGCATCTTGCCACGGTACAGCGACACCAATTCCTCGGTGCGGCGCTGCTCCACCTCGTCGATGAAATAATCGTCCTCGTCCACATGCAGAATTTCGGCGCCAAGTCCATAATGCCGACAAAAATCCAGTCCGTAGGTGACACTCTCGTAACACGCCTGTGTAAAATCGGTCAATATGAGAATCTTTTTCATATTACATCTTTCTATTACCAATGGAAGTCGCTACGCGAAAAATCTTACAAATATTTTCAAATCACGCAAATTTGTAATAGTTGAAATGATTGTAATATTTCTGTCAGCAAGGACACTCCCAAAAACAATTTACACCAAAAATCCCGCTACGCAGATGTCATCGACCTGACCGATGGAGCCGCGCCAAGCGAGCAATTCTTCTTCGAGGCGTTTGCACTGCTCAGCCATCGGGAGCTCGTGGATTTTCATAAGGATGCTCTTGTAGCCGCTCATCTTGATTTTGGCCTTGTCGCCCTCGCGGAATTGCGACGGATAGCCGTCAGACGAAAGGTAAATCCTGTCGCCGGGCTTGAGGTCGAGGCGTTGCGACTCGAAGGGAGTCTCGTTCCTATAAACGCCAATCGGGTTGCGGCTCGGCTTGATTTCGTTGAGTTCGCCGTCGCGGATATAAATGAGCGGAATGTTGCCGCCAGAATATTCGAGGTAAGAGCGGTCGCTATTGACCACCATCAATGCGATGTCCATGCCGTCCTTCGGGTTGGAATCGTCGGCTGAAGTCTGGCGGAGCAATGTCTTGATGAGGTCGCGGAGCTGATTGAGGATTTCGCCCGCGCTGTGCTCGCCGTGTCCCACGATGCCATGGAGCGCGCAGATGCCGAGCATGCTCATGAATGCACCCGGAACGCCGTGTCCAGTACAATCCGCCACCCCTATCACCTGACAGCCGCCGCAGACCATCGGCCAGAAAAAGTCGCCGCTCACCACATTGCGCGGACAATAGAAAATGAACTTGTCGGTGAAGACGCTCGCAAATTCCTGCTGAGTCGGCATCAAGACTGTCTGAATCCTCTGCGCGTAGGAGATGCTGTCGGAGATTTGTTTTTGCTGTTTCAATACAATCTTCTGCTGCTCCTCGATGCGGGCGTTGCGCTCGGCGAGTTCGTCCTTCTGCTCCTGGAGCTGGGAATTGAGGCGCTTCACTTTTCTATTATTGACGCTTACCAATACCAACACCAAAATCACGGTGAAGATGCCGATGCCAAGCGCAATGATGAAATACCATTGTTTTTCCTTCTCCTGCGCCATCATGTCTATCGCAGCCTGCTTCTTGTACTGGTCCGCGCTAAACTTGATGTTGAAAAGTTTTTGGGTGAGCTGCTCACTGAAAATACTGTCATTGCAGATGATTTGGCTGCGGTAATTTTCGGCGGCGTCCTTGTAACGGTTTTGCAGGTAGAGGATGTCGGCTATCATATTGTAGGCGTTCATCGTGGCGTACTTGCTGCCCATACGCTTGGCGTAGTCGAGCGAATTTTTGGCGTGCGTCATGGCGACGTCGTATTTCTTCTCATTGTAATATATCTGAGCCATCTTGATGGAGATGTCGGTGAGCAGGTCGTAATCGCCAATGATGTCGAGGTCGTCAAGGCATTCCTGATACTCCTTGCGGGCGAGGTCGGTGAGACCTGCCTCGGCGTGACAGTCTGCCAAGTATTTGCGGACTACGTTGCACTGGCTGTTGAGCTTCTTGCATTTGGTGCGGATGTCGAGCGCAGTCAGAAAATTCTCCTCCGAGCGGTCGTAATCCTTGTCGGCAAGTCGTGTGCGTCCGAGGTTGAGGTATGCGTACGCGATGATTGCAGAATCGGTGAGCTGCTGTCCGAGTTCCAGGGCTTTTTGGAGGTTTTTCTCCGCCTCGGGGATGTTCTCCTGATAGATATAAAGGTTGCCGAGGTTGACGTATCCGTAAGCCTCCTGCTCCGTGACTCCGTACTTGCGGGCGTTTTCCACGCCGAGTTCGTAATACTCGAGCGCGTCGGCATAGTTGCCGAGGTTGCGGTGGCACACACCTATATAACTATAACCCTTCACCAGCTGCTCCATGTCGCCGGTCTTCTTTGCAATATCTATCGCCTTGTTGCCAAACTGAATCGCCGTCTCCGGGTTGGAGTTGCGGAGCTTCCAGCACACATCATTGTTATAACGCGCAGCAAGCGAATCGGGGGCGTTGTAGGCGAGGTTGATCAGGCTGTCGATGTAGGGCGAAATCTGCGCATCCGCCACCGACGACCACACTGTCATCAAAACCAAAACCGGTAATATTTTCAATTTCTGCATCACGGCGTAATGATATTTAAATTAGTTTTTGATTCATTTTCTTCCAGCAATTTTTATATGCGGGAAATCCAAACATTTTCCAATCCAACAAATAATCACATTTGAAAGATTTGTGTCGATTTGTATTTTTTCTGTCCATAAGGACACTCCGTCATCCGCAACCAACTATTGCACGAACAGCTTGTTGGTCTGCTCCACGAAGTCGAGAATATCGTCACCGCCAATTTTTTGCTCGGCGGAGGTGATGAAATGCTGCGGAAGGTCCTCCCACGTCTTGCGCATTTCTTTGAGATAATTCTCCACGTTGCGGCGGCGGGCTTCGGTGCCGAGTTTGTCTGCCTTTGTAAACACCATTACAAACGGGATGCCGTTGACAGCCATAAACTCCATAAACTCCGTGTCCTTCTTCTGCGGCTCGTGCCTGATGTCGATAAGCACAAAAGTACACATCAGGTTGGGACGCTTCAATAGGTATTTTTCGGTAAACTTCGACCAACTGCTCGTCACCTTCAAATTCGGCTTGGCAAATCCATAGCCGGGCAGATCGACCATATACCACTCGTCGTTGATAACGAAATGATTGATCAACTGCGTCTTGCCGGGAGTAGCCGACGTCTTAGCCAACGCCTTGCGGCCGCAGAGCATATTTATAAGCGACGACTTGCCGACGTTGCTCCTGCCGATAAAAGCGTATTCGGGCTTGTCAGGCTGAGGACATT
>JAEEGL015648834.1_pt1 | contig 18221 bp, 19 predicted proteins | sample 9134231 | NCBI WGS metagenome assembly JAEEGL01 (sample SAMN16246548, study PRJNA631951) | gut metagenome | biome: gut microbiome; feature: rumen; material: fiber-attached | host: Bos | place: Iran: Karaj | collected 2018-10 | reverse complement strand
GGACTGGCTCACTGGGTAGACCTCTATAACAACGGTAAGACCGCAGATTCCATCGTGGCCGGTTTTGCAAACTCCGAGGAGTTCGGCAATATCTGCCGCGCAGCAGGCATCGAGCAGGGCTTCTATGAGTCTCACGACATCAACCTGGTCGCCATCGGCAACTTCGTAGAGCGGTTCTACGTCATCGCTCTCGGCAGACCTTCCGAGCCCGCAGGCAAGGAGCATTGGGTAAACAAGATCGTGTCCGGCGAGGTTGCTCCCGCCGATCTGGTATACGGCTTCCTGGAGTCTCTGGAGTTTGCTAACCGCTCCGCTACCATGAGCAACGAGGACTATGTGGACTGCATGTACCACACCTTCTTTGACCGGGATCCCGACCAGGCAGGATTTGATTTCTGGGTAGGTTCTCTGAACGACGGCACCCGCGCAAGACACGACATCATTGACGGGTTCGTAGAGAGCCAGGAGTACCTGAACATGGTCAACAGTTTCTTCCAGTAACAAAAAAAAGAGCTGACAAAGCCGTACAACTGAATATAGTTGTACGGCAGTCAGTTCCTGAATGCTTTTGGCTTCGCCTGTTGAGCCATAAAATCAGCAGGATGTTATCCCGATTAGGGGATGGCAGGGGGCTATTTGAAGTCCCGAAGGTGAGGTTGTGATAAACGTCTTTATGACAGCGGGTCAAAGCAAAGCCAGGACACATAGCACTCACCAAAGCCCTTGTAACATATCCAAACGGAAACTCATATGTGACCCTTTGGAGGGTCACATATTTACAAGGGTGTCAAAAAGGGCGTCAAACAATGATTGACTTTCACCGGTCTGAATGATACAGTAACCATAGAAGAAGATAACAATATGAGCTGACAGAGCCGGACAACTGAATAAGGTTGTGCGGCTCTTTGTGAATTGAGGGAATTTCCCTGGTAAATGCAATCAGGGAATGAACCTCCAAAGAGGCTCCTTTCCTGTGAATATAGATATTTTTAGAGGAAAGGAGGAAACCGATGAAAGAGGTGTTTAACATGGCAAGATTATCTTGGGCCGAAATGGTAAGCATTTACCCAGATCAGTGGGTTGCCGTTAAGGACGCAGAAATGGATGGCGCAGATATCCTGTCCGGGGAAGTCGTTGCTGCAAAACCCGACAGAGAAATGCGTGTATTCAGGCTTCACAATTCAAAGGCTGGTCTTGTTTTTCGCCGCACATCGGAGGGAGACTTTGATGGATACATCAATTCAGACATTAAAATTAGAGTTGATTAAGCGGTATGACAGACCTTCTTTTGAGTACAACGAGGTGATGTATTTGATGGATACCGGAGCACATATGCCTGTCTGGTGTAGCGGTGAAGAACTGTTTCTGCTTTCTTTTCCTAAAGCAGAGAAGACTACAGCCATTACGCACTTATCAGGATTTGGCTCTGGTCAAATTGATGCTGTGATTTATCGTATTCCCGAGTTTGCCCTTGGGGACAATAAAACGGGCAGATATATGATCCGGAACCTATTTGTTGCGGTTGCGGATTATGACCGGATAGGATTCGATTTTATCTTATCTGCCACAATGTTTGCCAAGGCCGATTATACAATCTCTAACGCCGAGAAAACTTTGGTCATATGCTATGACAAGGAAGTGTTTGAGTTTACTCCGATCATGGCGGGAGATAGTATTGAAAAAATAACGGTCTGGGCACAATAATTTAGGATCAAGCAAAAATCCCCTTCCTACGATCACGGGAAGGGGATTTTTGTCTGTATGGGCAGGATTAATCCTGAATATTCACTTCGACAGGCTCCAACTCCGTGTCCTCTTCCGGAGTATCTCCGGAAATCTCTACGATGTCCTCTTCTGCCTCAGAATCCATATCCAAAACCTCATCCTCCTCAGGATTTACGGTTCTGTACTGATCGTTGACCGCTTCCTCAAACGCATCCTGGATCTGTTTTTCCTTGATCTGCTCGATATACATGTTCAAGTCGTCCAGAGATACCACGATGCCCTGGGGGCCGTAGTTATCTCCGATGCGCTTGGTCAGGATGATAGAGCCGGAACTGGCTGCCTCCAAAAAGGCTTTTGCTTCGCTTCTGGGGAGGTAGATATTGTACTGGGAAGAATGAATCTTTGTTTCTCCCTGCTCGGTTGCCAGGTCGCCGTCAAATGCCTCCTGGATAAAGACGTTCTCCCAGATCAACTCTTCTGCGTATCCTTCATAGTCAAAACTGACTCTTTTTTCCTGCTTCGGATCTTCTGCATTCGGGATCTGGAACTCTTTCTTAATCTGATAAGGGACCTTCAGGTAAATGTCCACATAATCTCCGTCCCGGATCACACCGTTTACGGAATCTACGGTATCTGCAACCGTAAAGCCGATAAGTACCGGGTCTTCAAACTGCTGCGTGATCACGTCGCTTTCCAGGAACATCGATGTGGTGACGATACTGCCTTTTGAAATATCCGTAACGGCATACATCTCCTGGATATCTTCGATGCCGGAAAGTTTGTTTTCCGGCTCCAGGGATACGTCTACCTGGGCAATCTCGAAGTAGACGGCAAAATTGCCCTCATCGATGCGGGTGCCCTTTTCTACTGCAGACTTTGCACGGTAAACGGATACCGTTTCGACCCCTTCCGTGGCTTTTCTCTCGATATAGATCATGGCCACGAAAATCAGTGCTCCTGTCAGAAGTGCCATCAGGATGATCCCGGGAAGTGGACTTTTCTTTTCGGAGGATGACTTACCTCTCTTGGGAGTTTCTACCTCTTCCTGGTATTCCTCTTCGTATTCCTCCTCGTATTCGGGTTCGTAGGTGGTTCGATCTTTTGCCATAGTGTCCTCCAAAAAAAATCATAATGTAACGGCTGACAACTGTCCGATATGAGCCGTAATGCCGTCGCCGTAGGTGTTATACTCATTGTCTGAGCGGGCAAAATAGCCCCTCACAGGGAACGATATCTGTGAATAGATGCTGGTCCCGTAGACCCTTTTGCCGTTTGGAGCAAATATCTGTCCGGTCTCGTGTGTCAGAGATACAAATCCTGCTTCGTTATAGGTAAATACGTCGTATTTATCTTCTTCTGCGTGATAATTGTAGATGATGAAATAGTCTACCGTTACGGCTCCTCCATATACAAAGTTCGTCTTTGACATCGGAGGTCCCGCCTCATCCAGTTCCATGTTCACGACAAGAACGTCCCGGTAATCCGCATAGACTTCATCTGTGAGTGAATGGTCGTCCGTATAGGTCGTCATCGAATTACTCTTCCCGCAAACGAGAAGGTCCTGCGTTTCTCCGAAACTCTTTAGAGAGATAGTAGAAACTGCCAGATTAGAATCGGTGAGCGCATTACGGACAGAGGATGAAACGGCATGATAAACCGTGGTCATAAAGATGAATGTCACGATCAGGATTAAAAGCAGCCAAAGCAAGATGGCCGTGGTAGAGCCCATCATCCCTTCACTTTTCTTTTTCAGAAAGGTTTTAAGCCGTTTTAGCATTTCGAGATTGTCTTCCTTGCGATATGCAGCTCGTACCCGTCATTGTTAAAGGACATCGCAAACAGGTTGGTGGCCGCCTGGTTTAGAGACTGAGCAGGAATCGTGCAGTAAAGGTCAAAATAGATATCATCGCCATAAGGGGCAACCGTGGTGCCGTTCAGTACGTTTCCGCCGGAGTCCTTTACCGTGACCGTGATATCTGTTGCGCCCAGAGCAGTTAGCTGTGACTCAATCCCTGCGATATCCCCGGAGTCCAGGTATCCTTGTGTCTCCACAAGGAGCATGCTGCTTCGAACGACCTGCTTTACTTCCTCATTCAGAGATACAACACTGAATATGCCGAGGAATGCAAAGAACATGATCGCTACCGCCAGCATAATGACAAGGCTAGGGAGAAAATCATAAAGACTTCCTTCGTTTTTCTGTTTGAGCCACAGCTTAATCTTCTTCATGGGATGCTCCTTAGTTATTCAGGGACAGAATGTTTTGCGCCTTTTCTGTCATGCTGGCCACCAGGGTCTTGATGAAGTTTGCGATCTGGTCTTTCATAACAACGATCAGAACCAGAGCGATGATACACAGACCTACGGTCACCAGGATGCCATCGATCCCCTCGTGCTTTCTTGCGAGCGCCTCCTTAACCTTTCCTGCAAAGAGCCCTGCCTTCGTTCTTGCCGCGATAACAAAAGTGTCAAACATATGTTTTTCCTCCTAATATTGATGTTTAAATTTCACTTGCAAGTCCTGCAAGCATCATCACAAATGCATAGATTACTACTGCCATTCCGCAGACCATAAGGCCCATGATGGCAAATGTCACAAAGCGGTCTATCTTATCTTTTCTTGCCGCCAATACTGCTGATTGCATGTCCGTGATCTGTGAAGAGATATCCTTCATAAGGTCCTGGGTCTTGCCTGTTTTGGCTCCCTGGAGCAGGATCACGCACAAAGAATCGATAAACTCGTTGTCAAATTTGGCATTGAAATTCTCAACGGCTGTGTCAAAATCACGCAATAGCGAAACTTCTGCTGCAAGCTGAGAAAAAGCCGATGACAATCTTCCCTTTGGAAGAATGCTGCTCATTCCAAGAACTGCCACAATCAGGTCGATTCCTGCCTCTGTCTGGATCTGAATCGTGTTATAGACTGTGGCTATCTGCTCTGACATCTTCCGGTTATCGTCTTTGTTCATCTCGATAACCAGGAGCTCCGGTAACAAGTATCCCAGTACGGCTCCGACGGGAAGCAGCAGGATATTTAAGTTCATTCCTACTACCCCTAAAAGCAGCGCCGAAACAATCTTGATCACCAGGTACGATGCCGGGGAAATCCATTCTCCAAAGTGAATCGGAGCTCCGTTCCTTAAAAGAAACGACTGGATCTCATCATAGGAAACCTTGCCGTTTTTCTTCTTCTTTTTCATTCGACCTTCTATCTTTTCAGAACCGGAAGACACCAGTTCTGCCAGAGAGTAGGTATGAAAAAGCGTTAAGATAAAGCAGGCTCCGAGAAGTCCTAAAAACAGAGGCATCAGTTTTATCGCCAGTCTCATTACCTTGCCTCCTTTACGATGCGAATGCCAAAGATCAGATAGATGATGAATATGCCTATAATACAGAAGTTCCCGACTGGCGTTTCAACGATGATACGCCAAATGGAATCTTCGATGATCGAGTTGGATATCACCCAGGTAACGACCAGGAGAAGAGATATGATGACCATGTTGATGGTCGCTTCTCTCGTCATTGCCTTTCTCTCTCTCTTGGCTTTCTGCTCCTGCGCTAAGATCCTTCGTCCGCCTTCCACGATCTTCGAAAAGTCTGCAGTATAGTCGGAACAGGCAATCAGGTTCCTGATCAGCTCTTTAAATCGTGGATGCTCGACTCTTTTTAGTAAGAATGTCAGAGCCATATGCTCATCACCGTTGAGCTGCGCCATGTTGTAGCATTCCATCAGTCTGGTATAGAGCGGGTCATCCATATAGGGAGCAACCCTCGACAAGACTCCGGTGATCTTTCCTTCTGTTTCCGCAAAATTTCCCACCATGTTTACGAACTGGGAAAGCTGGGCGTCTACCGCCTTGTAGTTCTTACTGGCCATACGAAGTTCTGCCAGATACAAAACCACAGCACACATAAAACAGGTGATCAGGCTCCAGAAGAATTTATGAAAGATAAGTCCGGATAGGATCAAAGCACTCACACATATCGCGACTTTGATGGTAAGCCACATCTCGGGAGTCATTCCTTTTAGCCTTTGGTCCAGAAAGGCGTAGTAGAATCGTTCCGAGGAAGAGGCGATGATTTTCTCAAATCCCTTCTTCTCCTCTGATTCATTGCCAAGGATCCTGGCTATATCCTCCCTGTGCTTATTTTCTGCCCGCTCATTAAATTTCTTTCTAACCTTTTCACTGGTTGCTCTTACGACATTGTTCTTTGCAGAGTAGAAAAAGAACAGAAAAATAGCGACCAGGACCAGGGATATGCTGATGATCCGCAGATAAAATACCGTGTCGCCCATTAGTCCTCCACCTTCAAATAGTCAAAATCTTCACCATCCGCCACAGAGTTTTCTTCATCTTTCGATATGTCTCTCTGATAGATGATCCGATAATCCAGATCCTTCGAGTCAGCGTTCCACCCCTCTACGATAACGACCTGTGTGACTTTGTAGTTCTTCATAAAGACCACAGTCTTAAAGCACTCCAACATCTTCATTAACTCTTCTCTGTTGTAGTGCGATTCGTAGAGCGCATAATCCGCAAGTTTGTTCAGTCCGTGTTTTGCATCATCGGCATGGATGGTGGCCGCACATATCTGGCCGGTATAGGCGGAGTTCAAAAGATACAGTGCCTCGGCTCCCTTGATCTCTCCTATCAAAAAATAGTCGATATCGAAGGTAAGACCCATGATGGATATATCTTTCAAACTGTAACTGACCGCAGCCTCTGATGTTGGCGGAAGCTCGTTTAAGAAGAACATGTCCGGGTGACGTTTGGTTGTAAGCTCTTCTGCCTGCTGACAGACCAAAACGGAACGGGTATCCGGGATCGTCTCCTTCAGAGCGTTTAACAGTGTTGTCTTTCCGCTACTGTTACCGCCGCAGATCAGAAGTGAACCTCGCTGAAAGCGTCTAACCAGAAAGTCTTTCATCGTTTTGTCCATCATTTCGACTTCTACCAGGTCGTCCATCTCAGGAAAGTTCTTGGGGACTTTTCTGATGACCAGGTAGGAGTGATTACAGGCGTTTACGACCTGTGTGGAGATGGTAAAACGGAGGATGAACTTCTTGTTGGAGTCCGGATCCGTGAACCGCTGGATTGCGTTTGTGGCACTGGTGGATACTCCGTTCTTTGTGCCAACAGCATCGATCAGACGGTTAAATTCCTCTTCGGAAGAAAACTTTACTTTACTGGCCTCTCTCTTTCCTTTTCTTTTTACCCGGATGTTGTTCCAGGCAAGACAATGGATATCTGAAATATCATCGTCGTTTATAAGGTCTGTCAGTCTGGAGTACCCGAACACAAAATCCTTAAAGAGTTTTAAGGTTTTTCGCGCCTGCTTTTCTGACAGGTGAAAATACTTCTCGGAGATGTGTCTTTTGACTTCCTGTAAAAAATCTTCTTCTGATATGGTTCCGGCCTTGACCTGACTTACCGTAGCTTGCTTGCCGGGGGATGTGTAATCCTGGGTGAGTTTCAGAAAGGCGTCGTTTACTTTCTTTTCCGACTCGGCCCTTGCCCTTTCCTTTCTTTCCTCTTCCGGTGTAGGCGGAGAAAGATTGGGCCCATTATTTAGCTTGATCTCCAATGTTTTTCTCCTTTGTTATGGCTGCCACCGAAACCCGGCAGCAGCCATATCTCGAACGGTTATCTTACGAACACGCCGAAGATCCTCTTGTCTCCCGTGGAGTCGTCGATCTTCTTCTGTGTGATCTGAACGATCTTCTCGTCTCCTCTTTCCGGAATGGCTCCGTACTTGGGGAATGCCACCAGGCAGGAAACCTTTCCGGGCTGGAGTTCAACAAACACGCCGGCGTCCGCTACTGCGGTGACAACAGCAAGGTATCTGCCGTCCTCTGCGAAATCGTCAAAGTGCTTATCCAAAGGATTGAGCTGCGCCTGCTTGATAGAGAGTCTGGTCTTTACCAGGCGGTAGGTCTCCTTATTGAGCTCGACCTTTTCTCTGTCTACTGCCAGGACTTTTACGACAACCTTGTCTCCGGGCTTATACAGGTCCCTGCAGTCGCCCACGAAGTTCCAGGAGATCTCGTTCTTGTCCGGGCTGTTGGAAATGGTACAGTCGCTGCCAAGAGCGTTTACGGTAACGGAGAATCTACTGACACGAAGGACCTTTCCTTCTACCTTCATCCCGGGGATGATTCTGGGACGACCCTCGCCCTCAGCGATCCGGATGTAGTTTTCCCTGCCGATGGACTCGATGGCTCTGAGTCTGTCACAGATGGCAATGCGCTGGTTTTTATCTACATGTTTCACGACGAAGCTGATCTCGGAACCGATCATGCCGTTGATCTGACGTTCCACAGCCTTCTGCGTGTTGGCATCAAGGTATGCTCCTACGTTGTGCACAAAGAGTGCGTAGGAGGGGATCAGCACTTTGACCGTGCCGTTCCCGTAAAGAACTGTTGCGAAATACTGGGGAATAGACTTGTTGCTCACAACCGGTCTGACACCGGAGATCTTTCCCTTCAGGCTACGCTGCTGGTTTACTGCTGCAGCGGTAAGATTTTTGAGGTCTTCGAGCAGCAGGGCGTTTTCCGTGTCTGCCTGGAGATCCTCACCGGTCTCGGTGATGATCTTGTTATCTTCGCTCTGCAAAGCGCTCCACTGCTTGTTGGACATGCGCTTTACGTTGGCTCCGCTGGATGCGTCTCTTACCTTTTTGAGGAACTCTCTCTCTTCCTCGGAGAGGTCTTCCTCGTCGTCCGGCACCGCCATCTCATCTTTCTCGACAGCAACATCTTCTACAGATGCGGGAACCTGCTCTTCGGATACGATCTCCTCAGGGCTTTCGATTGCCGGAGCTTCCTGTACGTCTTCTGTCTGCAAAACCTTCTCTTCTGCCATAGTTTTTCCTTTCTTTGTTTCTTCTGGTTCTTTCGAACTTTGTAAAGGCTGTGTTTACAGCCACTTCCGGACGAGTGGAGTATCTTCTATATATATTTGTAGAGTTTACTCTCCGTCTATACGCTAATAGTATACTATACATGTTCATTGTGCAAGACCCAAAACCCCAGAAAATAGAAAAAAGGTTCCCAAAGCGCTCCCGGGACGCCTTGAAAACCTCTTTTCTTATATATTCAGAGGGACTGCCGTTGTGCCTCGTTTGACATCCGGCGTCCCTCATTATTTTTAGTCACCCTGACCTTACGCGTGCCAGGGCTAAAAAACAACAACAAGGATCTTGCTGATGTTTTCTTCTATGCGAGCAGATGTCTTTCTGCTTTTACGCATAAAAAAAATCGCTCCGCATGAAATGCGATAGCGATGTCAGCTCCCGTTGTTGTTATTTTTATACTCTTACTTTACCATACATAATCAAAAAGTCAATACCATTTTCAACTGGTCGTTCAGGATTTGGTGTTCTGTATCTATATATGGTATAGTTAAATCAAGGAACCACAAGACCTGTTCGAATCGAGGCCCATATGAGTATTTTCTTTGATCTGCTGGAGATGCATATCGCAGAAAGAGAGCGGTATCATAACAGCGAAACAATCTACAAACAGCCATATAACATCTCTCACGAGCTGGAGATGAGAGAAAGAGGAACCTATCCTCGTTCTCATTCCAGCGCATATGATGATGAGTATGAAGATGATTACCATGATGACGACGAAGAAAGCCGTCGCAGTCCGTATCGAACACTCTACCCTTCCTACGGCAAAAAGGAAGAGGAAGAAGAGGAAGAATATGATGACTGGGACGACGTAGATGACTTTTTAGAGGAGGACACAAGAATGGATGTATCTGATAAGGCTTTGCAGGAAGAAGAAAAAGAGATGACTATGCAGGATACCTGCTATGGTTATCCTTTCCGGTACGGGGATATGATCTACTTTAGGAAAAGAGACGGCTCCGGTTACGAGGATGTGTTCGGCCATCCTTACGACCGGAAGCTCAACCGGATCCTGACGGAAGAAGATATCGCTGCTCAGAAAGCCAAAGAGGAAGAGGAGGAGAGAATCAGAAATGCTCCCGGGTACGGATATGAAGACAGGGTGGATCTGATCGGGCTCTTTTTGAGAGATGGAAAGCCTGTTCCTGAAGGGTGGCTGAAAGGGCTTTATGATGTGCCCGAAGTGTATAATGAGCCCATCCCGGACTGGCTTATGAAGATGCACAAGGAGCAGGGCGTTCCTCTTCCCGGCAATTATGCTGCAAAAGAAAAAGAAGAAGAAGAGCGGGCTTCTGATGCCGAAATCAACGCGGCTTTCCCTGACAGGGACGAGTCCGGAGATAGCTATCAGTTCAATTAACGAAAAAAACGGACACCCTCATGTGAAGGATGTCCGTTTTCTTTTAGGTCAGCGCTGCCACAGAAAAGCCCTTAAAAGTCTTTTCAAACCAGGACGCAACCGCTTCCTTCTTTGTTCCCTTCGGGAATACCATGAAGGACTCCTGGATGACTCCGGTCTCAGGGTCTGTCGGGATCTCCTCTCTGAAGTATGTCCAGAGGATATTCGGGATCTCCCGGATCGGGCTATCCAGAATGCTTTTCCCTAAGCGAGTCAGCTCATCTCCTCTTCTTTCGTCGGAAAACACCAGCTTGAAGTGGTAAGCGTCTCCCCATGATCCTGAGTTGCATCCGGGAACTTCCGACTCATAGAAGAACCCGCCGGACTTATCCGAGAAGAAACTCGGATTAAAAACAATATCGAAGTTGCCGCTTTTTGCGACAAGCTCGCCTTGAAATAATTTAGATGCCATTTACTGCATCCTCCTTTCTCTTTTTCTTGACCGGGACAACCTTCTTTTTCTTGACTGCACGGCTTACAGACTTTCTCCTGTCTGCTTCCGAATATCTGTCATATACCTCATAGAGGTCCTCTTCTGCCAGAGCATCAAAATTCGTCGTCAGCCTCATCTTCTGTCCCTTCCTTTCTGACCTCCTTTTCTTTGAGGTCATTCATTCTCTTTAGTTCTCTTGCAATATCCCGTAAGGATTTTGCAATTCCTTCAGCGACTCTGTAGCCGCCTTATGTCTCCAACCAGGCCATATCTGCTCCTTTCTGCTTTGTAAGCAAAAAAAAATAGAGCCGGCATCCGGTTGGATGTCAGCTCTTGGGTTATTGGCTATTTGTTCTTTCTATGTACAGTGTACTATGAAACATACTTCTTTGCAAGCAGTTTTTAGACTGCCAGGTCTTCAGGCCTGCTGCCAAGATCTAACTTTGAAAACCCAAAGGAAAAGGGAGGTAAGGTTCCGGCGTCCTGGTTTTTTCCGCCTGCTTTGTACCGGATCCCCAGAAATTCTTCTATTTTCCGGATCTCGTTGTCGTCCACGGTGTCAAACATCAGGACGGAGCCAATGATCTCGCAGGGGAACCCTGCTGCCAAACACTTCTTTTTCCAGATCTCTTTCTGGGTAGGTTCCTTCGAGAGAATCTGAGTGCCGGTTTCTTCTTTTGCCATTTTTTTTGTTCTCCTTGCTTCTTTTATCTCTATCCTTAATCATTGGTTATTTTGCATTAAGCAATGATTATTTGCAATTAAAAAATGCTTAACAGAAAACGGAAGAGCACTGCAAAAGCAATGCTCTTCTGTCTGTTTCATTTATTCGATGACGATAACATCGATACTGATGCTATCACCATCAAACAAAATGGTATCTCCTCCTCCATTATACTCCGGAACTGATACCGGAGCGGGGGCGGGGGTGGGAGCTGCAGGAGCAGGTGCCGGAGCAGGCTGCGGTTCCACTACTTCTTTTGCAGTGGTGGCAGCAGGCCTTTCTTCCTGCACCTTCATTGGATAATACGAAAGGAGTTCTTCTTCTCCCTCGTAATATCCGGGCACAGGTACCACCTGTGCTTCGGCCACCGAAATTTCTTCAGCGGTCTCCTCCTGGTCCGGGATTTGAGGTACTTCTGCCTCAAACACCAGAAGGTTTTCCTCCGTAGCATTTGCAGGAACGATGTTCGTGGGAACGAACATCACCGCTGCCGCTACAGAGATGGTGGTTACCAGTGCCAATGTCCCTATCTTCATTTTTTCTGCCCTCCTTTTGGCATAAAAAAATGGCCGAAAGGAGTTTTTCTCCCGCCGGCTGGTTTATATGGTTTCTATATAGAAACAACAAAAGAGCCGGCATCTGCTTAACAGGAAAGTGTCTGTTAATAAGTCGATGTCAGCTCTCTTTGTTGTAATTTTTAATGTATACTCATTATATAGGTATACACCATGATTGTCAATGGTCTGCCTTTTTCCCGATGATCTGGTCGCTGATGATGTTCTGGTCCTTGTGGTTCTCCGGGCAAAAATATCCTTCTGCTTCCATCTCTTCGATGAAATCTTCCCTGGAGACAGCGATATTTTCACATTCGATCAGTTGCTTTATCGCATCGCCCACGGACAGCTTATACGCACTCACCCGTCTAAAGTACCTGGATTTAACCAGCATCCACTCGCGTTCGTTCTTACTCATCCTGCTGCCTTCCTGAAAAATTCAACTTTTCCATCCGCTGAAAGGCAAAGGGCTGCATTAAACGTACTCCCATCCTTTTTCTTAAATCCTTTGATCTGTCCTGTCTTCCCTTCTTTTACAAGGGCTTCGACCTGTGATTTGGTCAGGATCTTTCCTGCCACTTTTTTCCAGATGGTAAAGGTGCACCCTTCTTTATACCTGGAGCAGAAATACCCTTTCTGTCCTTCTTTTACGTCGCCCTGTTTGCAAACGGGACACTTCAGTTCGGAAAGGTCTGTTGCACCTTTGGCAGCAGAAAGAGTGATCTGGCTTCCTTCTTTTACGGAGGATACCGTCTTTTTGATATATCCTTCGATTTTCTGGAGATACTCCTCCGGTCTTACGGATCCATCCTCTATCTGCGACAATCCCTTTTCCCAGGATGCAGTCATTTCGGGCTTTAAAAGTGATGCACAGGCATCCTTTACAATATCATAGACGCACTCTCCTGCATGGGCCGGAGTCAGGATCTGCGTCTTCTGGTTCAGGGATATGTATCCGTTCTTTACCAGCTTCTCGATGATCGCAGCTCTCGTGGCACTCGTTCCGATCCCGCTGCCTTTTATCTGGGCTCTCAACTCTTCATCTTCTATCATCTTTCCGGCATTCTCCATGGTGATCACCATGGAACCGGAAGTGTAGCGCTTAGGGGGAGTTGTTTTTCCTTCTTTTACGCTATACTCTGCGTCTATGACCTGGCCCTCTTTTAACGCCGCCAGCTCGTTTGCGCCTTCTCCTACAGCTTCTTCATCATCGTCTTTCGGGAAAAGTACGGTGTAGCCTTTGCTCTTTACTGTTTTCTTGCTGCCATAGAATCTTTCGCCTGATGCATGCTTAAACACGGCTTCTACCTTGTTGAATACGCATGGCGGGTAAAAGATGGACAAAAACCTTCTGACAATATCCTCATAGACCTTTTTCTCCAGGTCATCAAGGTTCCCCGGGGCCTGCCCGGTCGGAATGATGGCATAGTGGTCCGTAATCTTACTGTCGTTCACATACGGAGACTTCTCGATGGCTTTATCCCTGCTGTTGGCAAATATCCAGTCTATTACTTTTGGGAACTGGCCTGCTGCCTGCAGCCCGCGAAGATTCACAGAGATTTCCTTTGCAACGGCTGATGAGAGGACTCTCGCATCTGTCCTGGGATAGGTGACCAACTTCTTTTCATAAAGTGACTGGATCACTTCCAGTGTTTTATCCGGGGATATCTTGTAACGCTTGGAAAAATCAAACTGTGCTTCTGCCAGGTTGTAAAGAAGTGGAGCTCCTTTCTTTTCTTCCTTTATTTCTAACTTTTCTACGGTAAGGGTCGGAGACTTTTGCAATCCGGCAACAAATCTGTCTGCGTCAGCTCTGTCCTTGAACCCATTTTCTGCATAAAGAAGTGGAGACTCAAAAAATGCAGAGCCTTCTTTAGCTCTCCACTCGGGCTCTGAACCCGCAATATTCGTGATTATGCGGTAATATGAAGTCTCCCGGAATGCCTTGATCTCTCTTTCTCTTTCTACTACCAGAGCCAGGACGCATGTCATTACACGGCCCACGGCAATCGATTTATACTTGGCAGCAGCAATCGCATCATTAAAGGTCTTTCCGTACCGGATAGACAATACACGGGAAAAATTGATTCCAACCAGATAGTCTTCGATCGCCCGCATGTAAGCTGCCTGCTTCAGGTTCTCGTACTCTGTTAGTGGCTTTGCCTGCTTTATGCCCCTTAAGATCTCTTCCTTTGTTTGTGAATCGATCCATACAACCTTCTCTTCTATCCCATGCTTTGTTCCTGCTTCCTGCCTGACAAGCATCTGAATATAGAGTCCTTCTCTCCCGGAGTCGCCGGCGTAATAGACTGCAGACAAATCCTGGCGGTGATACAGGTCTTTGATGACCTTAAACTGTTTCTTTACACCTGCTTCGTTTATTACTGCATATTTGTACTTTGGCGGAAGAAACGGCAGGGTCTCCAGACTCCACTTTTTGAGGTTGATATCATAGGCGTCCGGCATACATAACTCAACCAGGTGGCCGAATGTCCAGGTGATCACCGTATCTCCGGTGATAGAAGAATGCCCTTCTATGTATCCATCCTTTTTCTCTGTGATCCCGAGACAGGAAGCGTATTCCCTGGCCACTGATGGTTTCTCACATACGATTACGATCATTTTTCCTCCGTTATTGCATTATTACCGAAAAGACAAAGTATTGATTATCTTGTAAATCTATAGTCCTCCAAAGGATCCTCCTTTGTATTATTTTGTGTAGTATAGTTTGACTATCTTGTAAATCCATAGCCCTCCAAAGGCGGAAAACTCTACGTTTACTTTGGTTTCAGGTTTGACTATCTTGTAAATTCATAGCCCTCCAAGGGTCAAATATGTAATTTACAAGCTGCTCCGTACATCCCGTACCTATGGCATTAACCATCCTTCCGGGGCTTCCGAAAGCGTTTTGGATTTCTCCTTCGGACAGTCATCTGCCCGCTTGGTTTTAGTTTATTTCATACATCTGCTGCATCAGCGCAACCAGAGTGGCAGGAGCATTAGATTACGATCATTTTCCCTCCGTTATTGCATTATTACCGAAAAGGCAAAGTGTTGATTACCTTGTGTTTCAGAGAACCAAAGTAAGCGGTTTGACTATCTTGTAAATCTATAACCCTCCAAAGGAATATTTTTGCAAGACTCATATAAGTCAGTTTGACTACCTTGTGAACCTGTAACCCTCCAAAGGGTCAAATATGCGATTTACAAGCTGCTCCGTACATCCCGTACCTATGGCGTCAGCCATCCCTTCGGGGGTTCCGAAAGCGTTTTGGATTTCTCCTTCGGACAGCCATCTGCCCGCTTGGTTTTAGTTCATCTCATACATCTGTTTTGCTAAGACTTTCCGATATCCTTCTGCCTGATAATCTTCTTTTGTAAGAGTCAAATCTATCTTTTGAATCTTTCCGTTTGGATGAGCCGACAGTTTCTGCTGCATCAACGCAACCAGAGTGGCAGGAGCATTATAGCCGATGGTCTTTCCTGCCTTCTTTTTGCTCTTGTTCTGTCCACTTTCGGTTTTCTCTTCGCCTTCTTCGAACTCTTTTCTCATGGCTGCGTACTGGAACGGATAATCGTTGATCACGATCTCGTCCCCTCTTGCCAGAATGCGATTTGCCAGTTCGTAGCGACTGATCTTGCGCTGCTCTGCGACAACACGGTTCAGATTTGCCTTTTGCTTTCTGGCCTTTTTATATCCGTTAGATCGGTTCCACTTAAGAGGGAGTCTCCTTCCGTCTACAATCTTGCCGGGGCGGATAGTGCCGTCCGGGAGGAAGTTTTCCGGATTGGTGGCGATGCTGGATGCGGACATGTATCTTTGAATCTCTGCGATCTGCTCCTGCTTATCGTCAATCTCCTTTGAGAGGTCGATTTCGGTGAAGTTCTTGCCATCGTAGATCGTTACGGATGTCGTATCGATGTAGATCCCAAGGCGCCCTGAACCTATGACATTTTTTTCGTTTCCGTCTTTGTCATATTTCTTTGCAGGCTCGCCTTCCACGGTGAGCTGAACGTAAAACTTATCCGTCCCACGGACGTTCTTTTTCTTAAGCCTGACGATACGGATCTTCCGTTCTAGCATCTCCTTCAGATAGTCGTTCTTCTCGTCGATGACGATAGGCATTTTTAGAACTCTGTGACCCTGTAATCCGTAAGAGAGCCAAAGTTTTTGTCCTGCTTGCCTATGAAGGACAGTCTGATTATCCTTGTCCAGGATCCGGATCCCGCTCTTTCCATCAGAAGCGACTGTGGTTACGCTGTCAAATTTCTTAAAGTGAACGGTCTCTCCGTTTCCAAAGAAATATTTTTCAAATGCTGCCCACATCGGATCACCTATACTGATACTTGCTGAGGTGGTTCCGATATTTTCTTTGTAGACCTTAGAGTACATGATTGCCAGGGAACGGAAGGAAAACTGGGTAAATCCATATTCTTTCCGCTTTTCTGCCGTATATGCAACAGCATTTTTATACTCTTCAGAGCCTCGAAACTTCCTCCTGCGTTTGTCATCCTTGATTTTGTAGGAGTCTTTGATGGTCTTTAAGCTCTTTTGATATTCCGGGTCAGACTCCATCTTGTTTAGGAGTTTTAATCTGTCGTGGAGCATATTGTTATACACCTTGCGGATGCACTCGAACCGTTTATTGATCACGTCGGACTGCCACTTCTCTACTTTGAGTGGGAGCTCTATAACGGAACGAGCGGTGCTTTCTTTCTTTTTCGTATCTACACTCTTTGCTTCTGTCATTGTCTCTCCCTTTTTTCTGGTTTTGGTATATTGTTTTTTCAGAAAGGAGCCGGGCCACTGCGCTCATTAATTTCCCCTATGGCCGGGTGGCATGCAACTCAGATAAGCAGAGGATGCGCATTACTCTGAGCTGCCATAATGAAGAATCTAACACGAGCCAGCCGGGGTGTTTGCTAGCAAACGTCTCTGGCCGGATTTGAACCGACTCATTCCCAACCGCCCTATTAGGCGACCGGTGCGCTACCGATTACGCTACAGAGACGAATGAACCTCTTTGTTGTCGGTTACGTGCTGCATTTATCATTAACGATCATGATTTCGAGAGGAACTGTTTTATCGAAAAATCGCTTGATCCTGGAGCCTTTTGCCTCCCGAAAGATGACCAAAGGCTTTTCTCCGGGCTTTAACTTTGAATGCTCTAACATAAATTTGCATGCGTCGTATGTATCAAAGGGCATGATCAAAGACTGACTGGCCTTACAGGAAGGACACGCCTTTACTGAGTCTGCCAGCCTTTGTCCGCATTTGGAACACGTCTTGCTTCCGTCCTGCGCGACAATGGATATGGCATCATTATCACTGTTTGCGCTTGTCCAATATGCACTGATATCCTTTTGCATTTCCAGTACGATCTTCCTGACTGCTTCGAGTGACTTTAAATATTCTGATTTCTTTTTTACAAACAATAAAATCTTCTCCTTGCGTTAAATGGCTTGACTACCTTGTAATTTTATAATCTTCCAAAGCTCTTGTCGATAGCACGCGTCAGTCAATTTTGTTTGACTACCTAGTGAATCTGTAACCCTCCAAAGGAATTAGGGGATTTTCTGAACTTTGAGACAGTTTGACTTCCTTGTAAATTCGTAACCCCTCCAAAGGAATTTTGACTATGAGTAGGATCTTCGAGTCGTTTGACACCCTTGTAAATTCGTAACCCCTCCAAAGGGCCAAATGTTTAGTTTTACAAGGCACTCCGTACATCCCGTACCTATGGTGTTAACCATCCCTCCGGGGTTTCCGAAAGCGTTTTGGATTTCTCCTTCGGACAGTCATCTGCCCGCAAAATTATCGTTTATGTATATTATACTTTCGCACCAGTGAAATAGCAAATCCTGAACTACTAAAAACCCGACGGGAAATCCCCGCCGGGTTTATCGCATTACCAGGCTCCGGTTATGTCTTCATAACTGCCTCTTCCTTGTTTCTTCCCTTTCCCCTGGCGCTTGCTTTCTGATTCTTTCTTTCTCTGCTCCTGAATCTGTGGGTCCTCACGCTTGCGCTTCGCTGCTTTATAGGATTCAAGCTGCTCCGAAAGCCTTTCTATCTTTTTAAGGACATTTTTCTCCCACTCGGCATCCTCTTCTTCTCTGGCTTTTGCCAAGGACTGCTTTGCAAGCGCAATCTTTTCCTCGTAATCGGCTTCGATCTTATCCTTTTCGGAAGCAGGTTTAGGAATTTTACCGTCTGAATCCGGCGCCGGAGGAAGGATGGCTTTCTTTTCACTCTTTTTCGGCTTCGGAGTTTCATCTTCTTCGATGTCCGGAGCGTAATCCATGTCATCTTCTGCTCCTGCCGTAGGGTCATCTGCATCCTGAGCTGCTGCAGAAAGAACGCTGCCCTCGGAAAATTCATCCAGAGCGGCTTTTGCTTTTTCTTCCTCTTCCCGCTTTTGCTTTCTCCATTTCGGGAGATGACGTTTACAGGGATTCTCACCGCAATCT
>JAEEGL014656074.1_pt1 | contig 18221 bp, 17 predicted proteins | sample 9134231 | NCBI WGS metagenome assembly JAEEGL01 (sample SAMN16246548, study PRJNA631951) | gut metagenome | biome: gut microbiome; feature: rumen; material: fiber-attached | host: Bos | place: Iran: Karaj | collected 2018-10 | reverse complement strand
TTCAATAGCAGCATACAGTATTACAAACCACTTTGCCTTGATAGGAACAGGCAATGGGAATATAAAAATTCTTTCTTCCGGATAGGACATTCCGAAGGCAAGCAGTATGCCATAAACAGAACCTGAAGCACCAACCGTAGTGAAAGCGTTCAGCGTTAGTTTGTCAGCATAGCTCAGATGGAACATGTGTTCTATTGGCACTTCTGGCGGCAACATGGCATATATCTGTACAAACTGAGATATCTCCTGGCATACAGCAGCACCCAATCCACATATTATATAATATACAAGGTATCTCTTCTCACCAAATATACGTTCTACTGTTCCACCAAACATCCAAAGTGCAAACATATTGAAGAAAAGATGCGTGAAACTAGCATGCATGAACATATATGTCAGCAACTGATGAATATGGAAATCCTGTGCAAGGAAGAAATGCAGACCAAAAAGTCCGTCAAAATCTATCCTGCCACCTAATACCATCTTGGCCATATAGCAGATGATATTTATGATAAGCAAGTTCTTTGTTATTGTTGGAATTTGTCTCATATTGGCTGCAAAGTTACTAAAAATTTAAATTAAAGCCTATTTTGTGGAGAAAATTTACTCCAAAATGCTCTTTTTTTCTATATTTTCAAGGATTTTTTCATTTTTTCCACTCTTTTTCTTGGATTTTTCAAATTATTGTAATAACTTTGCAGTCAGAAGTTTTTTTTTAGTTTACTAATTTAAATAATTCGATTTACTATGAACAAGACAGAACTTGTAAAGATGATTGCAGAAAAAGCTGGTCTTTCTCAGGCAGCTAGTAAGGAAGCTCTTGACGCAGCCCTCGACGCTATCCAGGGTGCTCTCAAGAAGGGTGATTCAGTTCAGCTGGTTGGTTTCGGTACCTTCAGTGTTCAGAAGCGTGCAGCTCGCACAGGTAAGAACCCAATGACAGGTGCAGCTATCAAGATACCTGCAAAGAAGGTTGCTAAGTGGAAGGCTAGTTCTTCACTGCTTTAATCTTCTGAAAGAAGCAAACATAGACCACGGCTTCGTGCCGTGGTTTTTTATTTCCTATGGAATAGTGGAAAAAGCTGTGGATAACTTTGGAATAATATATGAATAAGTAAGTAATTATACAGTTGAAAAAATCTTATACGGATATCCACACAGTTATTATGATAGAATACCATATTTTATAAAACATTTTTTTATATTGCTATTTATTGAACATTAGGTACTTACAATCATTATTAACATATCCACACAATATTATTACTCTTCTTAGGTTATTAAAATAAATACATATAATATAAAAATAAAAAAGGACGTGGGAAACTTTACATCTTCTGCAAATAACATATTCCGTCAGGTCATTGCTGACTATCATGTTAATGACAATATAGATACAGTAATGTCAAATCCTTATGACGAGAAGTCAATTGAGGGTATATTATACCATAAATGCTGGATTGACACAGTACAATGGCATTTTGAGGATATAATACGTGATCCTGATATAGACCCTTCAGAGGCACTTGTATTAAAGCGCAGGATAGACAAGTCAAATCAGGACCGCACTGATATGGTAGAAGATATAGATACTTTCTTCAGGGAAAAATATAAGGAAGTAAAAGTTCTTCCAGATGCCACGATTAATACAGAATCTCCTGCATGGGCCATAGACAGGCTTTCTATACTTGCATTGAAGATTTATCACATGGAGGAACAAACGAAGCGTACAGACACCTCTGAGGACCATTTGGCAACATGCAGAGGTAAGCTGGCTGTATTGCTTGAGCAGCAGAAAGATTTGTCAACGGCAATAGATCAGTTATTGGATGATATAGCTGCCGGACGTAAATATATGAAGGTATATCGTCAGATGAAAATGTATAACGATCCTTCAACTAATCCGGTATTATACGGGAAATAATCTCTTCCGGATTAATATCCATACAGGCCATGTCTCCTCTGAGGCATGGCTTTTTTCCGTATATAGAGCAAGGTCTGCAGGGAAGGTCTCTCTGAACACAGTCTTCCATTTTCTGTCCCCAGCCAAGGAAACCAGCAAAAGGATGTGTGGCACCCCAGATGCTTACAACCCTTACTCCGACAAGGCTGGCAAGATGCATATTTGCCGAATCCATCGAGATCATCACATCAAGCTGCTTCATTTTCTCAAGGTCAGCACGGATACCCTCACCGCTGGCTATCTCTATATCATACTTCTTAGCCCATTCCTGCATCAGCTCCAGTTCCTTGCCTTTTCCGCAAAAGATATAGATATTACAGTCAGGCTGCCTGGTTTTAAGCAGCTGAATAACCTTTTCCATTCTATCGAGTGGATATATTTTTCCTGCATGAGCAGCAAAAGGAGCAATACCTATATTCATATTTTCAATGCCTCAAAATAGTTTTCAAAGGATGTAGGAAGCTGCTTTAGAACCTTCTTGGGCTGGGGAGCAGTAATTATTTTACGTAATTCACGGTGTTTATTTATCTTTCGTACCTTATAACCATGAATTTTAAAGAAAAACCTTAGTATTTTGGTACGAAGAACATCATGCTCATCTATTACGTAGTCAAGGTTAAGCTTTTTGAGTTCCTTGAAGAGCCTGTATATGCCAGGTATTCCATTGTAATCTCTCTTCATGTCTGCTCCAATAAATGAAACATTCTCCCCTACCCCCTCGAACAAAGGTTCGTAAGGGGGCTTGGAGAGTACTATGTATTCGTTTTCCTTGTTGTCAGCAGCTACCTGCCTTAAAACAGGCGCTAGCATTGCAACATCTCCAAGAGCAGAGAAACGTATTACAAGGATTCGCATAGTTATTTTACTACAATATTGATGATTCTCTTTGGCACAACAATAATCTTCATTATCTGCTTGCCTTCAGTATATTTGCCAGTACGTTCATCAGCAAGGGCAAGTTTCTCTATATCCTCGCGTGAAGCCTCAGCAGGCACCTGCATGGTGAAGCGTGTCTTTCCACAGAACTGTACAGGCATTGTTATCTCAGAATCCTTCATCTTGGATTCATCGTACTTAGGCCACTGTGCATCACAGACAGAGGTATTGTTGCCAAGAGCATGATAGAGTTCTTCAGCAATGAAAGGTGCAAATGGTGCAAGCAGAATGACAAGCTGCTCAAGAACAGCCTTAGAGCGACATTTCTGCAACTCGCCTGTTGCAATCATGAATGCTGAGATACTTGTATTGTAAGAGAACTGCTCAATGTCTCCAGTAACCTTCTTTATGAGCTTGTGAAGTGACTTTTCTTCTTCCTGAGTTGGCGTAGCATCATTAGGCAGCCAGTTTCCCTCTCTGTCATAGAAGAGTCCCCAGAACTTCTTCAGGAACCTGTGACAGCCGTCAATACCGTTAGTATCCCAAGGCTTGGACTGCTCTACAGGACCAAGGAACATTTCATAGAGACGAAGGGTGTCAGCACCATATTTTTCTACGATCATATCGGGATTTACGACATTGAACATAGACTTTGACATCTTCTCTACAGCCCATCCGCACTTATATTCATTCTGGTCGTTGAGGATGAACTGTGCATCATTATATTCTGGACGCCAAGCCTTGAAAGCCTCAACATCAAGAATGTCAGCACTTACTATGTTGACATCAACATGAATAGGAGTAACGTCATATTCATCCTTTTTCTCGATGGAAACGAAGGTATTTGTATCCTTTATGCGATAAACAAAGTTTGAACGGCCCTGAATCATTCCCTGGTTGATGAGCTTCTGGAATGGCTCTTCCTTGCATGAAACACCAAGGTCATAGAGGAATTTGTTCCAGAATCTTGAGTAAATCAGGTGACCAGTAGCATGCTCTGAACCACCAACATACAGGTCAACATTCTGCCAGTACTTGTCAACAGCAGGATCTACCAAAGCATTCTCATTCTTTGGGTCCATATAGCGCAGATAATAAGCGGAAGAACCGGCAAATCCTGGCATTGTATAGAGTTCGATTGGGAAAACAGTCTTGTTGTCTATCTTTGAGTTATCGACAATGCACTTGTTTGCTTCATCCCAAGCCCACTTTGTGGCATTGCCAAGTGGTGGCTCGCCTGTCTCTGTAGGCAGGAACTTTTCTACTTCCGGCAGCTCTATTGGCAGACACTCTTCAGGGATCATGCATGGCTCACCGTCCTTGTAATATACTGGGAATGGTTCACCCCAGTATCTCTGACGTGAGAAGATGGCATCACGAAGGCGGTAATTAACCTTTACTCTACCGATATTATGCTTTTCAACGAATTCCTTTGTGGCAGCAATAGCTTCTTTTACGGTTTTACCGTTCAAATTGAGGGCTTCACCGTCATATTCCACTGATGTCTTTCCCTGTGCAGGAGAATTGGCTACTATACCCTCCTTTGCATCATAGCTCTCTTCACTTACGTCAGCACCCTCAATAAGTGGGATAATAGGCAGATTGAAGTGCTTTGCAAAGGCATAGTCGCGAGAGTCATGTGCAGGAACAGCCATGATGGCACCTGTACCATATCCTGCAAGCACATATTCGCTTATCCAGATTGGATTCTTCTCTCCTGTGAATGGATTGATGGCGTAAGAGCCTGAGAAAACACCTGTTACCTTATGGTCAATCATACGCTCTCTTTCAGTACGGCCCTTGACGTATGCCACATACTTGTCCACCTCAGCCTTCTGCTCAGGAGTGGTGAGTTTCTCTACCAGTTCTGATTCTGGTGCCAATACCATGAAGGTAACACCAAACATTGTATCAGCACGAGTGGTAAATATAGTAAAACTCTCGTTGGAATCGGCAACTTTGAACTCTACCTCAGTACCTTCAGAGCGTCCTATCCAGTTTTTCTGGGTCTCTTTTATTGATTCGCTCCAGTCTATTGTCTCCAGTCCATCAAGAAGACGCTGTGCATAAGCACTAACACGAAGGCACCACTGACGCATCTTCTTCTGCTCTACTGGGAAGCCACCACGAACTGAGATACCATCCACTACCTCATCATTGGCAAGCACAGTACCCAGTCCTGCACACCAGTTCACCATTGTCTCACCCATGAAGGCAATACGGTAGTTCATAAGCAGCTCTGACTGCTCCTTGGCATCGCTTGGCCACTTGCCCTCTTTCTTGAACTTCTCAATGAGCTTTTCAATGGGCTGTGCCTTCTTCAGTTCCTCGTCATAGTAGCTGTTATACATCTTCTGGAATGCCCATTGTGTCCATTTGTAGTAAATAGGGTCACAAGTGCGCACTTCCCTGTCCCAGTCAAAGGAGAAACCTATCTTGTCAAGCTGCTCACGATAGCGGTCAATATTCTGGAAGGTAGTCTTCTCAGGATGCTGTCCTGTCTGAATGGCATATTGCTCAGCAGGCAGGCCGTATGCATCATAGCCCATAGGATTAAGCACGTTGAAGCCCTGCAGGCGCTTGTACCTTGCATAGATGTCACTTGCTATGTATCCCAGTGGGTGGCCTACGTGCAGACCTGCACCAGAGGGATATGGGAACATGTTAAGTACATAGAACTTCTGCTTTGAAGCGTCTTCTGTTACCTTGTAGGTCTGGTTTTCTTTCCAATAAGAGAACCATTTCTTTTCGATATCTCTAAAGTTATATTCCATTTGTATGAATATGTATGTTTTGTTTATCCTTTGATTATTTTCTTTATCTGTGACAGTTTGTTAAGTGCTTCGAGTGGTGTGAGGTTATTGACATCAAGACCTATTATCTCGTCCCTGATTTGTTCCAACACAGGGTCATCAAGCTGGAAGAACGACAGCTGGCCTCCATTTACTCCTTTTTGGCCGACTTCATCGAGGGTTTCAATCTTCTTGCTGGCAGAACCAACGCTGTTGCCTTCCTTCTCCAGTGCTTTCAGTATCTCATTGGCACGCTTGACAATGCTTGGCGGCATACCTGCTATTTGGGCTACATGGATACCAAAAGAGTGTTCTGAGCCCCCTTCTACGAGCTTTCTGAGGAAGATAACCTTGCCATTTAGTTCCTTCACAGAGACATTATAGTTCTTTATGCGAGGGAAATTTCTTGCCATTTCATTGAGCTCATGATAGTGAGTGGCGAACAATGTCCTGGCATTGGCATTCTTGTGCTCGTGGAGGTATTCCACTATGCTCCAGGCTATTGATATTCCGTCGTATGTGCTAGTGCCTCTTCCCAATTCATCGAACAGTACAAGGCTCTTGTCTGTTACGTTGTTGAGGATGTTGGCAGCCTCAGTCATCTCCACCATGAAGGTTGATTCGCCTGTAGAGAGGCTGTCAGAGGCTCCTACGCGAGTGAAAATCTTGTCAACAAGACCTATGTGTGCAGAGTCGGCAGGTACATAGCATCCTATCTGTGCCAGCAGGACTATGAGGGCCGTCTGTCTCAGGAGTGCCGACTTACCAGCCATGTTAGGGCCTGTAATGATGATAATCTGCGTGAGAGGCCTGTCTTCCACTCTCTGGGGGCAAAGGGCAACATCATTAGGGATGTATTCCTCACCTATAGGCATATTAGCCTCGATGACAGGGTGTCTGCCCTGCTTTATGTCGAGCAGGTAAGAGTCATCTATTACAGGACGTACATAGCGGTGCTCCAGTGATGTCTTGGTAAATGACAGCAGGCAGTCCAGTTCTGCCACATAGTGGGCATCCTGCTGCAGCTGTGTGATATTCTGCTGCACCTTCTGTATCAGCTCAAAGAACAGTCTTGTCTCAAGAGCCTGTATCTTCTCTTCTGCACCAAGAATCTTTTCTTCGTAGGCCTTCAGTTCCTCTGTGATGTAGCGCTCAGCATTTGCCAGTGTCTGCTTTCTTACCCACTCTGGCGGCACACTGTCCTTGAAGGTGTTACGTACCTCAAGGTAGTAGCCAAAGACATTGTTATAGCTTATTTTCAGCGAGGTGATGCCTGTGCGCTCTATTTCTCGCTGCTGCATCTGGAGGAGGTAGTCCTTGCCACTGTATGCTATCTTGCGCAGTTCATCAAGTTCAGCATCCACACCATCACGTATCACAGGACTTTTTCCTACCTGTATTGGCGGCTCAGCCTCTATGGTGTTGTTGATGATGTCTCGCAACTCATCCAGGGTATTCAGTTTCTCGCTGATGTTATGCAGCACCTCCGTAGTGCTCTGTGAGCATATTACCTTGATAGGCTTTATTGCAGTCAGGGCAAGGCTTATCTGCTTTATCTCGCGTGGGTTTACCCTGCCTGTGGCCACCTTTGACACTATGCGCTCCATGTCACCTATGCGATGCAGCTCTTCATCTATGACATCACGTGAGTCAGGCTCACTGAAGAAGTAATCTACAGCATCAAGGCGGTAGTTTATGGTCTTCACATCCCTGAGTGGGAATACAAGCCACCTTCTGAGCATTCTTGCTCCCATCGGTGAAACCGTGTGATCTATGATGTCAATAAGCGATGTACCACCTTCATGCAGGGGTGCTATAAGCTCCAGATTCCTTATGGTGAAGCTGTCGAGGCGTACATATTTCTCAGCATCAATACGCTGTATCTTGGTGATATGGTCAATATGTGTGTGTTGGGTGAACTCAAGGTAGTGCAGTATGGCACCTGCAGCAACAAGGCCTTCTTTCAGGTCGTCAACACCAAAACCCTTCATGTTCTTCACATGAAAATGCTTGGTGAGCTTCTGCATGGCTGTCTGTTCTGTGAACACCCAGTCGTCCAGGTGGAAGATGGGATATTTTGGACTGAAGTTGAGCTTACCCTTTTCTATGAGTATTTCCTTTGGAGAGAAATTCTCCAGCATCTTGTCGATATACTCCCTGTTTCCCTGGTCGCAAAGGAATTCACCCGTTGAAATGTCAAGCAGGGCTATGCCTATCGACACTTTTCCATAGTGTATGGCACAAAGGAAGTTGTTCTCCTTGTAGTTGAGCACATTGTCCTGCAGAGCCACACCTGGGGTGACAAGCTCTGTGATGCCACGCTTTACAAGTTTCTTTGTCAGCTTGGGGTCTTCCAGCTGGTCACAGATAGCCACTCTCCTACCCGCCCTAATCAGCTTTGGGAGGTATGTGTCAAGGGCATGATGTGGAAAACCAGCCATTGCATCGCCCTGAGAGGCACCATTATTGCGCTTGGTAAGAGTGATACCCAGTATCTGAGAAGCCTCAACGGCATCATCGCAGTAAGTCTCATAGAAGTCTCCACATCTGAACAGCAACAAAGCCTCAGGGTGCTTAGCCTTGAGGTCAAAGAATTGCTGCATCATCGGTGTCAACTCCTTTTTCGCCATAATTTAGAGTACCACTTTAACAAATTATGCGCGCAAAGGTACGAAAAAGTTATGAGAAATGCAAGATAAACGACAAAAAACACTCATAAAGAGGGCAAACTTGATATAAAATCAAGAATATACATTGTGTGAGAGAGGTGTGTAAACCCGTTTATAAAACCTCTGTAGCACAATGTATATGTTAAGTCTATGAAGACTTCTCTTCTTTATGAGTCTTTTTTGTGCTTATGTACACATTTCCATGACGGAGTACCTTAGACGAAGTCAAAGGTACAGAAAAAATGAGCATAATATCCACGAAAATGTTAAGAAATTGGGAACAAAATCCAAAAATCTTATGTTTTTTTAGGAATCAAATCCCAAAATCTTAAGTTTTTATTTGGATAAGTTAGATATTTTGCTTAATTTTGCGGCAAAATAAATAACATTAAGCCATGATAAAAAGAATTCTTCAAGAAAAATTACAGTCACAGCTTGGTTCTTCAAAGGCTCTTATCGTTATGGGAGCTCGTCAAGTAGGTAAATCTACTCTTCTCAAAGAGATGCTTGATGGGAATACTGACGTAATGTGGATGAATGGAGATGAGCTTGACATTCAGCAACTCTTTTCGCAATTAACCTCAACACGTATTCGTACTATACTTGGTAATCATCATATATTAGTAATAGATGAGGCACAGCGAATTCCAGATATAGGATTAAGAATGAAATTAGTAACAGATCAGGTAGAAGGTGTTCAAATCATAGCAACTGGTAGCAGTTCATTTGAACTTGCAAATAAGGTAAATGAACCTCTTACTGGCAGAAAGCGTGAATTCCGCATGTTTCCTGTATCTTTCAGTGAGATGGTTTCCCATTCTAATCTTCTTGATGAGGTAAGACTCATTCCTCACAGAATGGTCTATGGCTATTATCCTGAGGTTGTCTGCAGTCCAGGTAATGAGCGTGTTGTTCTACGAGAATTGTCAGATAGCTATCTTTATCGTGATATACTCTCTTTTGATGGTATAGGAAAACCTGAAAAGATGACAAGTTTATTACAGGCTCTGGCATATCAAATAGGCAGTCAGGTAAGTTATAATGAGATAAGCCAACTTGTAGGTATAGACCCTAAGACAGTGGAGCGTTATATTGATATATTGGAAAAGTCATACGTTATATTCCGTTTGGGTAGTTTTAGCAGAAATTTACGTAATGAACTAAAGTTTAGTCGCAAGATATATTTCTGGGACCTTGGAATCCGTAATGCTGTCATAGGAAATCTGAGTCAGGTTGAAAGTCGCAGTGATGCAGGTGCCTTATGGGAAAATTTTTGTATATCTGAGCGCATGAAAATGCTTTCATACAATGATAGTTTTGCACGGAGTTGGTTTTGGCGTACTCAGCAGCAGAGTGAGATAGACTATATAGAGGAAGAAGATGGAAAGCTTCATGCCTATGAGTTTAAATGGAATGAGCACAAATCAAAAGTAAAATGTCCTCTTTCTTTTTCAAATGCATACCCTGATGCAGTTTTTAATATTATAACTCCCCAAAATATTGATGAGTTCATCTTAAATCATTCATAGATAATTTCAGTAAAAATCCAATTTTACCATTCGTAATCCTCTATGTAGCTGTCGAAGTGCACTTCCTCGTTCCATCCGGCCTGGCGGAAGAGGTCGCGTATCTCCTCTTGGACGGCAGGAGGTATAAGTCGCTTGCCATTGCGATACTCAAAATAGTAGGTGCGGCAATGGCGGCCTATGATATTGCTTCGCACGAACTGCTCCACGCGACGAGGCATGTCGCTGGTGAAGGTGTTCAGCATTCCCTTTGCAAACTTTACCTTTTCATTCTTCCGGAAAAGCGTACAATCCTCTGTACCCACACCCTGATAGTGCGGATTGACGCAATAATAGCAACTCCGTGTATCAGGCATCTGCTGACCCACCTTCCAATGCAGGCATTGCTCTTTCAGAGGACATTGTTCTGCATAACAAACAGTATAGCCGTTCAAGGCCTTCTCTTTGAAAATCTTTTGTTCTGTCATATTTCTTAATTCTCAAATTTCAATTATGCATTATGAATTATGCATTATGCATTAAAAATGTTCATCTCTCACTCAATATGCCCGGAAGCCCCATGAATACTAGGGATGTGAGGAGTGAGGGGTGTTCTTAACCCCTCACTCACCCCTCACCCACCCCTCACTCATGCAGACTTAAGGGGTACTGCCTTATAGTAGGAAATATGTCCGCGACAAGTGCTGTCGTAATCCAGCATCTTCATGGCTTGACCCAGACGCACTCTTGTGCTCATATTGTTGGAAAGCGTTGGGAACTTGCTCTGAATATGCCCCAGCAACTCTATGGTGTTCATAGACTTTACATGTTCGCCTTCTTCAGGCTTGCGGAAGCATACCTTGATGATTTCCACGATATCCTTCTGTTCCATATAGCTTTGATTCAGCTGTTGAATACGCGCCACTTCGTCGTTATTGAACCAATAAGGTGCCTTTTCATCGATTAATTCGTGGAGAATCTGGGCATAGAGTTGTTCATACTCGATCTCTCCAGAATTGTCGATAAACATTCCCTTAGGTATCTCTATACAGATATATCGGCGGCTGCCAGTAGCATCCGAGAGAGGATGAGGATTGTTTGTCGTTGCCACGAAGGATGCATAGCGAGCTCTGTCTTCTTGGGTGCAGCCATAGATAGGCCTTCCGTTCACCTTACTCTTCGAGAGGGTCTGCTTCAAGGAGGCATGCTGGCTTGGGCGGATGGCCTCAAGTTCGTCAAGACACACCATGAGGTTGTTCGTCAATGCCATTTCTTTGTCGAATTTGTTCGAGAGGTTCAGGTGGTCAAGGAAATACTGACGCAGATGTTGAGGCAGCAGGCGCTTGAAGAATGTTGTCTTTCCGCATCCCTGAGCTCCGATGAGTGTTGGAACAACCTCGTTACCATGCAGAGTGTCCATCAGCAGCCAATGAGCCACAGCAGAGCGAAGCCAGATACAGAGGAAGTTCTGTTGTTCCGTGCTGATGCCAGGCAGTCGCCCGAAGAGTTTGGCTACATGGTTCTGTCCGTCCCATTGTGGCAGGTTGTTGAGATAATCGCCGATGGGATCGAATGTTTTTACCTCTTCTGAATGGATATACTCCATAATGTCCGTCTTTGGGCTGTTGCCCTCGCAGATATCCTCGCGCTTGGCACGCAGGATGATGCTGTTGATGGCCTCCTGAGTCAGAGGGCGGAAAGCCGCTTTCTGACCTTCAGACGGCTTGGCAGAGAACTCCACCTTGCCGTTAAGCACATTGCGACGGAAGAGGTAATTGTCGTTAAGAAACTGCTCAGCAGCAAGTGCTGAAACTACAGAGGCCTGAAGTGCCTCACCCTTGATAAGTACATTCTTTTGCTTCATAAATAATAGATTTTATAGTTAAATATAAGGAAAAGTGAAACTTCGAGTTCTTCATGGTGCTGCTTGAATTTTTGCTTTGTTCAGCTCATTCTCGCAGAAATCTGGTGCAAAGGTACAAAAAATATTTGCGGTTTACGACAGTATTTCCAAAAACTTTTATTAGTTAAATTATTTAACAATCTTTTTCCCCTGCTTGTGTCCGAGGTTTTCTAACTAATACTAATAGTTAGTCCGTCCCTTACGGACTGCCAGTACGCTCACGACGGACTCACAGTTCGCTCACTGCGGACTGATAACAAGCTCTTGAAGTATCGAGTGAGGGGTGTAGTGAGGGGTGAGTGAGGGGTCAAAAGCACCCCTCACTCGCTACGAGCCCAGTATTCATGGGCATTCCAGCCATATCAAGTGAGGGGTGAGGGGTAGTCAAGAAAAAACAGGAACAAATCATCCCTACGTTTACCATAGATAAACGTAAGTTGTCTGCCTTTTGAAATATGCTTTTGCTACGTCCCTTGCTGCGTTAATCGTTGCTGTTGCTATCCGTTCTTTAGATCTTATCTGTTCTTTTTGTTGATTAATTTCATTATTATAAACAGCATCCTGATTCTTTTTGATTGAAAGTAAAAGGCTCTTCGCCTCTTGGGCACAACTACTGCCAGCATCAATATCTGAAATAATTTCAGCTGCTCCCTCAAAATCACGATTAGCATATGAAGCTCGTGCTGATTGCAGTAATTGGCTGCAATAGTGAGTTTGTCCTTGTTTAAAGATTTCTTTAATAGTAGATGAAACCTTTGTGTAATCAGACAAGAACTCTGGATATGTAGCAAGAAGGGCAATTGCTTCATCATACTGTTGCTGAGCCGCAAAAGTTTTTGCTTTGGAAATCAGTGAAGAGGTGTTATTCTTGTAATAATCTATAATACGATTCTTGGCCTCCCTTATAAAAGCGGTGTACTCAGGTGAGTTTGCATTAATTGAGGCTATTGCTGCCCGTTGTGCCTCATTCACAGAATAGCCATTCCCCTTTACTGACAATTGTATGGAGTTGAAAATATTATTTGTGATTATATTTCGTATTGTTATTTGTACAGAAAGTTCCAATGCTATAATATTACGCATACCACCCTCAACTCGCTCATTTGATAATATGCTTATCTCGGGAATCATGGCTATTGCACTATATTCTGTTGCAGAAATTCCTTCTGCCATTGCCATAGTGACAATCTTGTTTTTAAGAATAGTTTTAGAATTATCATCTAATATTGTTTGCGATGGCATTGCTATGGATATATAAACATTCTCCGCTGTTGAGGTCAGCGATATTGCCAATACAAAAAGGATATATATGACTCTTTTCATGTTACCTTTACTTTATAGTTATAACAAGGGTGTTGTTTTTAGTGGTATGAGTAATCTGTAATCCCATAGAACGAAGGAACTGTCGGAATTCTCTATCAAATTGCTGTATGTTATAATTCCTTCCATTTGCATCCTTTAAGGGTATGCGCACATCATCGAAAATCATTTCCAAATCGCTTTGACCTTGAATATGATAATTGTTTTGATATGAATGGTCGGCAATCCAGTCATTAATCAGGTCAGCCAATTCTTCTCCATTGAATTCCTTTTGAAAAGTTGTTTGAGAAGCCCCATCTATTTTCATGTCAAGCATAATAGAGCGACCATTAGTGACAATATCATTAAATTTGGTTTGTATTATATTGAGAAAATCATCTGCAACCTTTTCCACTGCTGCACCTGCCAATCTACCAACATCGCTAGTTCGGAACACTCCACTATAAGAATCTTTATTTGCCAAAGAAGAACCTGTGGACACATCGCAGGCTTTCATGAGAACCTTTACACCTGCTTCTCCTACTGCTGGAGAAGATAACTGATATTCTGTTTCTACATAGATATCTGCACCAGACCCCTGTATAATCATTGATTTTAAGTCTTGCTGTGCTCCTTGAGCAAGTCCATTGTTTACACTCTGCGCTTTTAATCTCGACTCAAAATCAATGGTTGAGAAGCCACGATTATCAAAGGCCTCACGTATCTTGGATAATACAATACGAATATTTGGGTCACTCTCTATGGCATGTCTTATGTCAACACCTTCTGTCACATATGGTATTACCATTATCTTAGGCTGTACTGTAACTGTATTCTGTGCACAGGCAGTAGATATGACAAATACTGATATAATAGTAAGAATATATTTTTGCATTGTGTAAAGATTTTAATGAAAAATTTTTAGAGACCGAATTTTCGGATAATACCATTATTTTCTAAGTAGGCACGTAATTGTTCCGCTCTCACGCAGATGTCCATTGTTATGCATTTTCGTTTTTGGGCATCTTTTCCAAAAGCAGTGACTACTATTGAACTCTCAATGAAATTTTTATACTCGTTTTTATAGAGGTTGTCAAAGAAATCCTTGTTCTTTGTTTCTACTGTTTCTTTGTTGTCTGGAATAAAAGGCAAACGATAAGATGTATCCTGTGCGCCTGCAAAGAGTAAAGTCTTAATAGCATTATTCTCTGCATCCACTGATGCTATTTTAGCATTCTTTCCGTAACCTATCACACGCATAGTTACAGAACTCTTTGTTGCAGATTGGACTGTGCTATGGTATTGTGCGTAAGAGAATGAGACAATACTGCACATTACTAAAAGGATTATTAGCTTCTTTTTCATGATATTTTCCTTATTTTATTATCAATTGACATCGCAAGTTGTTTCCCGCATTGAAATTTTCATAAAGAGTCTGCCCAGCAGATTTTTCTACTTTGCATTCAGAAAAAGCCTCTCCTGTGAGTTTGACAATAGTGAGAGTGCCAATTTCTGATAATAATTCTTCGCCATCAAGAACCTCTACTGTATTGATTGTAAATTTATCGCCAACTTTTACTCCATGTCTCTTTCCAGCCTTTATTAATACCGTTTCAGCTACTCCCTTTTTTTCTGTGAGAATTTTAACCACTTTCGCTTGAAGAGGAAAATTCTGGCGTATAAATTCATACAGTTCATTTTCTAGGGAGTTCATGGCCATCTGTACAGCTGCTTGGGCTGAGATACATTCCTTGCTTGCCTTTCCTTCAAAACTTGTAGCTTGGGTTGTTTGTTTTGTATCCACATCGTCTATTTTCATCTGGAATGCGACACTGGCCTTATACCCTCTAACACTGCCATCTCCATTCTTTATGCGATAAACTGGTATTTTTGTGATGGTACCATTTACTATTTTTTTGGCTGCAAGGTTACTTTCTTGGTCTGCTATGTCTTTTCCTATGAATTCTTCACGTTTCTGGTACTCCATCTCCTCTATCACCTTGTCCATGTGCGTTCTGTCAACAACAATGAATCTGTTGCTGTTCTTCAGTACTTCAACAACTTTTTCAGTTACAAGGCCAGAAAATGGACTTTCAGAGTCGCATTTGAATGCTGCAACTCCCACGACCTCTCGATCATCATTCAATTTCTTTCCCTTAAGAAAGGACATATCCTTTTGCAATTCCCTTTCTTGTTCTACTGCATTGTCTATTGACTGCGCATGTCCCGCAAGGACATGAACAGTCAATAGAATTGCAAGCAAAGTTCTTTGCTTCATAAACAGTTTTCTACAGATTTTTGCCAGACTTCAGAGTATTAATAATCTCGTTTATGGCTTTTACTTGTGCTGCACTCTCCTCTAAAAGTATAGGAGTTGCGGCATTACCGAATTCTATAACAGCTGTAGCTGCTTTTGCTGTTTTTGCAGCCTTTGCAGCTTTCATTGGATTCTTTTCTGATGAAGCATTTTGAGCCATATTCTTAGCTTCTTCTGCTGCACCTTTTGCTTTGTCTGTAGCTTCTTTTATTTTTGTTCCTTCACCAGCAACTGTTGTCGCTAATTGCATCCAGTCTTCAAGCGAGGGCTTTTGAATTGTTACATCTGTAACACCATCCTTGTTTTCACCAATCTGGCGTTTGTACATGCCTTCGAGTTTCTCGCTATTCAGAATTGCAAAGGCAGCTGCTTCCTTAATGGAATTTCCATAGCCGTCAATGTTTGCAACCCCACTTGTCTTGTAGTCTTTGCTCAAGGCTTCGAGCTTTGCTGAACGTTCTTTACTTTTAGAGATTTCATCTTTCAGATTCTGGGCACTTACGCAACTTACAGCAAAAAGGGCGACAGCCATCAAAAAAATTTTTTTCATGATTGTTATTAAATGTAATAACCTATAGACACCCCAGACTCGGCAATAGATAATTGTTTATGGTTTTGGCAGATATACAAAAAAGGCGCAGGTGTCTGTTCTTTTGCCCATCCCGGAAATACAGGCCTTCGCATTGCCCAACCCACACAGGATAGACAACGCAGTTAGCCCACGCCAATACGTACTCTATTTAAAAATAATATATAGAAACGTATCACGTAGACGCTTCGTTGTCATCTGTCTGCTGTGGGTTTGGAATTTGCGAAGTTCGTATTTCACAACGACAGACGTTCGAAAACGTCTTTCTCATATATAAGGTCGCCCGCCGCCCATGACTGAGCTAACTTGCGACGGATGCAAAAGTAAACAATTTTTTTAAACAACCAAAGAAAAAAGCAAAAAAAGTGCAGGAAATAGTCGAAAACAACAATTTTTTATTCAGAATGTCATCTCCATCGGCCCTTTATCATCAACCGTTTTCAAAATTAAGCAAATTTTTTCAAACTCCAAAAGAAAAGGGCGATTTTTTCTTTAGCAGGCCTCCCCTACCCTGCATAGATATAAAAAATGGTTACATATATTCCCTTATTTTGGGTGTATATATGTAACCACTTGGTGAAAGTATAATGTGAAAGTGAAAAGGCGATTTATTCTTTCAATTTCTTTACAAATTCAGATGGAGTCATTACCAAGATATCAAAATTACGGAAGCCTTTCTTATCGCGAGTAATTATAATACATCTCATCCAATTCTTTTTCAACATCAAAGTCCTTTGGTAATGAACCGCATGTCATAGCCAACACCTTTGCTGATGGCTTATAATCTTTAGGAATTTTGGGGAACACAAGCTCTGACTTATGACCTGCTTTTTCCACTTGTTCAGCAGTTTCTATAAGGTGACTGGCCAACCAACGCTTGTTGTTGGCTGTGAGTGAAAGTCCTTGTAGATAGCTCCACAAATTATTTAGTGAGATAGCGTTCATAATTTATATGTAAAATAAATTGCCACTAATATTCTGCTGCAAAATTAAGCAAAAAATTTCAAACTCCAAAAGAAAAGGGCGATTTTTTCTTTAGCATGCCTCCCCTATCCTGCTTTGTGTTAAGTTATTACAGGAATCCTGGCATCTAGAGGGGTAATTTAGCATCGTCGGGCAGATAAAAATGTTGCGCACAACCAACACTTTTTTGAAAAAATGTTGCGCAGAGACAACACTTTTCTGCTTATGTGCTTTTTCAAACCACTTATGTGAAGGAATTCTTTGAAAAGAAAAGGTGGGGTACAATTTGTAACCCACCTGGAATGCTTATCTGTCTAAATGATTTTCGACTTTATACCTCATAAATATGAGGGAACTGCTATTTCACAGTCGCGAGATATTCTGTAGCTGTCATTACAGGAATTTTCGAGGCTGTAAAATCCTTGCCATTTCTTGTAATGATAACATCAGCCTTGGCTCTAAGAGCTGTATAATATTGCATAGCATCCTCAAAATCCTTAAACTGCGAAGCCAGGGAGTCATCAACCGTTCTCTCGTTGGTGGTAGCCACGCGAGAAAGCTGGCGGAAGTTTGCCAAGAGATTACGAACACCCTTCGAGCCATGTTTACGAAGAAGGAAAGAAGCCGTAGAGTACGTCAAAGGCGACACAACGAGTTGCACCTGCTTATTATATGCCATAGTAAAAAGTTTTACGGCGTCCTGACAGAAGGGCTCACGGCGTTCCAACAGGTCAACTACGATGTTGGTATCAAGAAACAGGCGTGTCATTTATACTTTTCCTCCAAGTACTGTTGATAAGCCTCTCGGGCATTCAGATCGTCATCTGCTACAGGTTCGCCTGCACCAAGCAAACTGAGCACTATATCTGGCACAGACTGCTCTGCAGCGGCCTTACTACGTCCGATATAACGTACAAGAAAATTCTCTATAACAGCAGTAAGATTTACCCCTTGCTGCTGTGCATAGGCCGAAGCCTGCTTATAGATACGATTGCTGATTGCTACTTCCATAATTCTGTTTAGTTTCTCTATGCGGTTGCAAAATTAAGCAAAAATTCTCAATCTCCAAAAGAAAAGGGCAAAAATAATTCACAATTCATAATTCATAATTCATAATTAGGTCTCCTTTACCTTCTTCCAGCCTTTGTAGGTGAAGTAGGCTCCCATGAGGATGAAGGGTACTGAGAGAAGCTGACCCATATCGAAGAGCATATTTTGTTCAAAGCTTTCCTGTACTTCCTTTGTGTACTCTATAAAGAAGCGGAAGGTGAAGATGAGGAAGATGTCCAGACCAAAGAAGAAGGATGTGCCAACCAAAGCGGGCTTTTTCTTGTAGAAATACCAC
>JAEEGL014405424.1_pt1 | contig 18221 bp, 15 predicted proteins | sample 9134231 | NCBI WGS metagenome assembly JAEEGL01 (sample SAMN16246548, study PRJNA631951) | gut metagenome | biome: gut microbiome; feature: rumen; material: fiber-attached | host: Bos | place: Iran: Karaj | collected 2018-10 | reverse complement strand
GAAAGCGAATCTTGGAGCTTGCCTTCAAGGCAGGCTCCAATGGTTCGCATCTTGGTGGCAGTTTGTCTGCCGTCGAAATCCTAAACACATTATATCATTCTGGATTTAATTTCAATCCGGCTGATGAAGCTCGCGACCGGCTGATATTGAGCAAAGGCCATGCGGCTTTGGCTTTGTATTGTGTGCTGGAGTCTGTGGGAATTATCACCAAGGAAGTTGCAGAGACCTTTGAGCAAAACGGCACAACGCTATTTGCTCACGCTAAGAAAAACATTTCAAAGGGTATTGAGTTTTCTGGCGGTAGTTTGAGTCTCGGAATATCCTATGCAGTTGGTGTAGCCTTGGCTTGCAAATCCAAAGGTTTTAATAACAGAATATTTGTTCTTCTTGGAGATGGTGAGTGCGATGAGGGTTTGGTATGGGAAGCAGTGATGTCTGCTGTTAACTATCATCTGGATAACTTGACCTTCGTTGTGGACTGCAATGGACTTCAGTCCGATGGTTATACCAAGGATGTGATGGACCACTCACCACTGGAGAAAAAGTTTGAAGGTTTTGGATGCAAGGTGGTATCTGTGGATGGTCATTCTGAGAAAGAAGTTGCAAAAGCTTATAAGGTGAAGAGTTATGATTGCCCGTTGGTCATAGTTGCTCATACCGTTAAAGGCAAAGGCGTATCTTTTATGGAGAACCTGCAGCAGTGGCATCACGGCACATTATCACAGGCTCAGTATGATCAAGCAATGGAGGAGGTAAGCCATGAATAAATTCAATCCGAGAGTATATTTCCGTCTGGGACAGAGCGGTTCCATCTTTGGTATGGAACTGATGGAACAGGCCGGTAGTTATCCGTTCAAGGTATTGTCCTCCGATATGTCGGTGGTAGCTGGCCTTGACCGCTTCAAGAAAGAGTATCCGGAGAACTTCTATAACGTAGGTATAGCAGAACAAAACCTTTTAGGAGTTGCTGCCGGTTTGGATTCCGAAGGGTTTAAAACCATTGCCGTAGCACAGGCCTGTTTTATCTCCATGCGAAGTTTTGAGCAGGTGCGCCAGTACCTGGGCTATATGGGTGGCAAGGTGATGTGTGTAGGAATCAATTCTGGTTTCTCATTGACATTCTTTGGGAATACGCACTATGCAATCGAAGATATGGCTTTGATGCGTTCTATCCCGAATATGACCGTACTTTCTCCCGCAGATGCGGGAGAGGCAGTGAAGTTGTTTGATGCTGCATTGAAGGTGGACGGTCCTGTTTATTTAAGGCTTTCGGGTAGCCTGAATACCCCAATTGTTTATAAAGAAGATTACGAGTTAAAGATAGGTCAAGCCATTACACTGAAAGAAGGCGAAGATATTGCCATCTTTGCAACGGGCCTGATGGTCAGCAACGCCTTGAAAGCTGCTGAACTATTATTAGAAAAAGGCATAACGGCTTCGGTGGTGGATGTACACACCATCAAACCGATTGATAAAGATACAATACTGAAGAACTGCGGAAAGAATTTGTTGGTTTCTGTTGAGGAACATAATGTGGTCGGTGGCCTTGGAACTGCTATTGCTGATGTGCTGTCTGAACAACGCAATTCCGCCCCTCTGTTGAAATTGGGAGTTCAAGACCGCTTCATGCCGGTAGGGGATTACAATTATCTGGTAGAACAAGCAGGTTTGACTCCTGAGCAGATTGCAGCAAGTATTGAAAACAAATTGGCCGCTTTGTGATGTTGGATGAGATTCGTTTAGGGGGGATAATGCTTTTGCACTCTGTTTATGAGCACATCAATTCCAATATGTATGTACTCTTGGCAGAAGATGAGGCTTTTATTATTGACCCTCATAAGAACGAAGAACTCACAGACCTGTTAAAGGAAAAAGGGATTAAGAGAGTTACCATCCTTCTCACCCACGAACATCACGACCATACAACGGGTGTTTACTGGTATCAAGAACAGTTTGAAAGTACACTGATCTGCCAACAGAATGCAGCAGAATATATTGCCAAGAGACAATATTTGCGCCCCACATTGATAGCCTTTATCCTGGGTGAAGAAGACCATATTAACGGAACGCATATCTACGAGGACTTTAAGAAATCGTTTGTTCCAAGGCAATATAATGCAGATGTAACTTACGAAGAAGAATATACACTTAATTTGCATAACTATACCTTTCAGTTTTACCACATCCCGGGTCATTCCCAAGGAAGCAGCTTGATAGTCTTGAACGGTCAATATGCTTTTACGGGGGACTCATTACTGAAGGACTTACCCATTATTATACGTTTTCCGGGAAGCAACAAAGCAGATTATGAGAATATCACTATGCCGTTGCTCAGCCGCTTCCTTACGTCTGATATGACGATTCTGCCTGGGCATGGCGCCCCATTCGTTTTGAAAGAAATAATGGAAAATAACAAGATATATGTTCAGTTTAGATAAATATAAACATAATACAGCCGTCATCACCGATAAAGGTGAATGGTTGACTTACTTGGATTTAATCGCGGTTACAGACGCTTTTGCCAAAGCTATCCCGCAAAAAGGCTTACTTTTCTGCCTTTGTGAAAACCGTATTGGCTCATTGGTAGGCTATGTGGCCTGTATGGAGCATCACATTCCCATTGTATTGCTGGATGGTAGCAAAGTTATTTCAGTCTTGCAAAATTTGGCCTCCATCTACCAACCGGAATACATTTGGGCAGATAATGAGAAGGTGAATGAGGTAGGTGGAGAGACCATATATAAATACTCATCTTACTCATTGCAGAAGATGAGTTATGAGGAGGAAGTTGAAAAACCAGAAATCAATCCCGAGTTGGCTCTTTGCTTGACAACTTCTGGAAGTACAGGCTCACCTAAGTTTGTGAGACTCTCTGCCAAGAACGTACTTGCCAATGCAGAATCCATAGCAGAATACTTGGAGATTGATGAGAATGAGCGTCCGGTTACCACTTTGCCTTCTTATTATAGTTATGGTGTTTCTGTGATTAACAGCCATCTCATAAAGGGTGCTACCATACTTTTGACAGAAGGGACTGTCGCTCAGAGAGATTTCTGGAACTTTATGAAAGAGCAGAAAGCTACTTCCATAGCCGGTGTTCCGTACACCTACGAAATGTTGAAGATGCTTCGCTTTATGCGAATGGACTTGCCTTATCTGAAGACTATGACCCAAGCGGGAGGCAAATTGAACAAGGACTTGGCAAAAGAGTATATAGAGTGGGCTCAGAGCAAAGACAAGCGTTTCTTTGTGATGTACGGCCAAACAGAAGCAACCGCTCGTATGAGTTATCTTCCGCTCGAACATGCTTTAGATAAATATGCCAGCATAGGTATAGCTATCCCAAGGGGCCAGTTCTCTCTGATGGATGTGAATGGTAAAACTATTCAAGAGCCTGATGTGGATGGAGAGCTTGTTTACGAAGGTCCGAACGTAAGCCTTGGTTATGCAGAATGCAGAGCTGACCTTGCTAAGGGTGATGAGAACCATGGTGTGCTTCACACAGGAGATGTTGCCTGTAGGGATGCAGATGGCTATTACTATATCACCGGCCGTCTCAAGAGATTCGTGAAAGTATGGGGTAACCGTTGTAACTTGGATGCTACCGAGCAGATTGTAAAAAGCAACTTAACTACCAGTTGTGCTTGCGTTGGAGTGGATGATAAGATTACCATCTTTGTAACCGAGCAAGGTTTGGAAGAGCAGATTGTAAAATTGCTGGTAGAAAAGACAGGCCTGAACAACAAGGCATTTGAAGTACGAATAATAGATGCCATTCCGGTAAAGAGTTCAGGCAAGTTAGATTACCCCGCCATGCAGGCAATGATAGAGAAATAAGAAAAGAAAGATTATATGACGCTCGAAGAATTATTAGAGATTGCTCCCTATTCTTTAGGTAAAGAAGACAAGCATAAAGTGCTGGATGAGTATTTGGTAAACCTCACCAAGTATCACTATGAGCATAGTGAGGAATACCGCAAGATGCTGGACGGTACGGGTTTTGACATCAGTAAGGTCAAGCATTATGAGGACCTGCCGTATCTGCCGGTAAGTCTATTCAAGGATCTTACTTTGAGAAGTGTGGCAGAAGATGAGGTAATCAAGACCATGACTTCATCTGGTACTACCGGTCAGAAGACCTCTAAAATTTATCTGGACCGTGAGACCTCTGCCAACCAGACTAAGACCTTGACCAAGATTGTGGCCTCACTGCTTGGCAACAAGCGTGTCCCGATGATTATCCTGGACTCCAGCAATGTGGTGAAAGACCGCAATATGTTCTCTGCCCGTGGTGCCGGTATCCTGGGATTCTCTATGTTTGGCAGCAAGCGTATGTATGCCTTGGATGAGAATATGGAGCTGGACATTGCGGGTATGAGGGCCTTCTTGGAGGAGCATAAAGATGAGACCATCTTCCTCTTTGGCTTTACCTTCATGATTTGGCAACACTTCTACAAGAAACTGTTGGAGAGAGGTTACAAGCCTGATCTCTCCAAGGGTGTGCTCATTCATGGTGGCGGCTGGAAGAAACTGGTGGCTGAATCTGTTTCTACTGCCCAGTTTAAGCAGTGCCTGAATGATGTCTGTGGCATCAAGGTGGAAAATGTACACGACTACTATGGCATGGTGGAACAGACTGGTACCATTTACATTGAGTGTGAATGTGGGCACCTGCATGCCTCCAACTTCTCAGACATTATTATCCGTAACCCGAAGGATTTCAGTGTTGCCAAGAATGGTGAGACGGGAATCATTGAGGTGGTAAGCGTGCTGCCTAAGAGCTATCCTGGTCACGTGCTTCTTACAGAAGATGAAGGAGTTGTGTTGGGTGAGGATGACTGCCCTTGCGGACGTAAAGGTAAGTATTTCCACATTCACGGACGTATCAAGAATGCGGAAATTCGTGGTTGCTCTGATACTTATGCTGCCAAGTTCGGTAAACTGAGCGGACTGGAGTATGTGATTGGTGATGACAAGACCATTGAGGAAATGCCTCATGTGCCCGCATTACCTCCGTTTGCAGAACCGGTCATCTCTTTCTTCAATGACCTGTCCAAACTGGTGATGCAGAAAGGCCGTCAGTATTCTGATGTGATGACCTTTGGCTTCTGGTGCCGTAAGGGTGCTTTGATGCAAGAAAAGGCTAAGTACATTGACTTGGAACGCAGATTGGGCCGTGGTATTGTATTCCACAGCACCCCGAGTAACGTTCCTGTGAACTGTGCTTTCAGTTTTGCGGCTGGCCTGCTGGCTGGTAATGCAAACATTGTTCGCCTGCCGGCCAAGGACTTCCCTCAGGTACAGATTATCAGTGATTGTGTGCGTGAACTATTGAACACAACCCACAAGGATATGGCACCTTACATCTGCTTTGTAAAGTATCCTCCTATCAAGGAGATTACTGACCTGTTCTCCGGTATGTGCCAGAGCCGTGTGGTATGGGGTGGTGATGCTACCATTGCAGAAATCCGTCAGAGTCCTCTGCAGCCTCGTGCCAATGAGGTGAACTTTGCAGACCGCTACAGCTTCTCTGTACTGAATGCAGATGCATTCCTGACGGCAGATGATCAGGATAAGGTGGTTCAGAACTTCTATAATGATACCTATTTCTCTGACCAGAATGCTTGTACTGCTCCTCGTATCATAGTATGGGTAGGAGAGAAGAAGGCTGAGGCAAAAGAACTCTTCTGGAAGAAGGTGGTTGCTTACGCTCAGGAGCACTACAACATTGCACCTGTACAGACCATTGGTAAGATAAATGCCCTTTATAAGGCAGCCGCCAATTTGAAGTTGGGCAAGGTGACCGTTGAACAGCCGTTGCTGACTCGCATTCAGGTTGATACATTGGCTCCCATTCTGATGGATTACCGTTTCAATAGCGGATTCTTCTATGAGTATGATGCCCAGTCGTTGACCGACCTGTTGCCTATTGCTACCATCAAGAGCCAGACGGTTACCTATTATGGACTGACTCGTGAGGAAATCATTAAGTTTGTGAACGAAGACCATCCGCAGGGTGTGGATAGATTCGTGCCACTGGGCAAGTCTATGGACTTTACCCTTGTATGGGATGGTTATGATTTAATAACCACATTAAGTAGAATTGTAAATATCATCTAGCATTTTATGATTGAGTATTTTAATGACATTTTGGTTCTTGCCCCGCATACGGACGATGGCGAATTGGGAATGGGTGCCACAATTAGTAAGTTGACTTCACAAGGTAAGAAAGTAACATATATTGCTTTCTCAACTGCGGAAGAATCGGTGCCTGAAGGGTTCCCCAAGGACATCCTAAAAACAGAAGTGAAGCACGCAACTGCTGTCCTAGGTATTAAGCCTGAGAACTTGATTATCTATAGTTACCAAGTTCGTAAATTGAATTATGCGCGCCAGGAGATTTTGGAAGACCTAATTAAAATTCGTCGAGCAAATCATTTTGACTTGGTGTTTATGCCCAGTTTACACGATATCCATCAAGATCATACGACAATAGCACAAGAAGGTCTTCGTGCTTTCAAGAATACAACTGTACTAGGATACGAGCTTATCTGGAATAATCTCACTTTCAATACTCAATGCTTTGTTAAGTTAGAAGAGGAGAATATAAAGACTAAGATTCGCGCGTTAAAGGAATATCATTCACAAGGCAAACGTGATTATCTTTCTGATGATTTCATTCGTTCTTTGGCCCGTGCTCGTGGAGTTCAAGTTGGATGTCAATATGCGGAAGCATTTGAAGTTGTAAGATTGTTCTTGTAATCAATGAAGATTCTATCTGACAGTCTCCATAGAATAGCGTATTCCACCGATGCCTCCACCTACCGAGAGGTGCCACAAGGTGTGGTATATCCCGCAACGGTTGATGATATCAAGTCATTGATCAAAGGGACAAAGCAAAGGAAAACGCATTTAATTCCCCGTGCTGCCGGCACATCCATTGCCGGCCAAGTTGTGGGAAAGGGGATTGTTGTGGATATCAAAGGTTGGAACAAGATTCTTGAAATCAATAAAGAAGAAAAATGGGCTAGAGTACAGCCTGGTGTAGTTCGCGATGAACTCAATATAGCACTCAAACCATACGGCTTGCAATTTAGTCCAGAGACCTCTACAAGCAACCGCTGCTGTATTGGCGGAATGTTGGGCAACAACTCTTGCGGAACTCATTCTTTGATATATGGTAGTACACGGCACCATGTGATAGCCTGCAAAGGCGTGTTATCAGATGGCTCTATATTTGACACAGAGAAACTAAAGGTTTCAGGATACCGTAAGTCAATACCTCTACTTGATAGTATTCTTAAACAGTTAGAGGGTTGGTCAGAGGAAGAATCCAAACGCAAATTAATAGAGGATAATTACCCGGATAAGAGTCTTCAACGTCGAAGTTGCGGTTATGCTATTGATGAGGCCATAGAGATTGTTGAAGAGAATCCAGGCCTTGCAATCTGTAAATTGCTTGCAGGTTCGGAAGGAACACTTGCTTTCATCACTGAAATCAAAGTTTCTCTTGATCCTCTACCACCTAAAGAAAAGATGGTGGTTTGTGCCCACTGCAATACACTCGAAGGAAGCTTTGAAGCCAATCTAATAGCACTCAAGCACAAACCAGCTGCCGTTGAATTGATGGACGGCAAGATTCTAGAACTGAGTTTTCAAAACCTTGAGCAAAAACGCAATTCTTTCTTTGTAGAGGGAATGCCTGCAGCTCTTCTGATTGCTGAATTCTGGGGAGATACAAGAGAAGAGATAGAAACAAAAGCGGCTGCCTTTGAGGAAGACGCAAAAGCATCTGGATTGGTATATACCAATACTCGCGTTTACGGTTCGGATGTGGTTAAAGTCTGGGATTTACGCAAAGCTGGGTTAGGAGTGTTAAGTGGTATGAAAGGTGACGCCAAGCCCATTGGTGTGATTGAAGATACCGCTGTTGCTCCAGAACGTCTTCCAGCCTATATGAAGGACTTCCGTGAAATGTTGGAAAGGCTCCATACCTCCTGTGTGTATTACGGCCATATCAGTACCGGTGAACTTCACTTGCGGCCTATCATCAACATCAAGACAGCAGAGGGCAAGAAACTGTTCCGAGAAATAGCAGAAGAAACTGCAAAACTGGTTCGCAAACACAAGGGCAGTCTTAGTGGAGAGCACGGAGATGGCCGTTTGCGTGGAGAGTTTATCCCGTTGATGTATGGCGAAGAGGTTTACCAGTTGATGCGTGAAGTAAAACATTGCTGGGACCCGGATGGTGTGTTCAATATGAATAAGATAGTGGACACACCACCTATGGATGAATGGCTTCGTTTTGAAGTAGGACAGAAATACAAGGTTGAGGAAGAACTTCTTTCAAACAATACATACTATAACTGGCGTGCCGCCTTTGATGAATGTAAGGTAGAAGGGGCCAGTGGTGTCCGGAGCCAAGCGCACGCCCTGATGTGCTCTATAGAGCAATGTAATGGTGCAGGTGCCTGCTTGAAATCCAACCTGATAGGCGGCACCATGTGTCCGGCTTACAAGGTGTCGCAAGATGAAACAAAATCCACGAGAGCAAGAGCAAATATCTTAAGAGAAATACTGACTCGTGGATTTGAAAGCGAAACATTCAAGGATGTAGTTGCCGGCAAGAGCATATTTGACAATAAGGAACTATCAGAAGTACTGGATAGTTGCTTAGCATGTAAAGGCTGTCTATCTGAATGTCCGTCCAATGTGGATATGACCAAGTTGCGGTCGGAGATTCTGCAACAGAAATACGAACGCCACGGAACGCCTTTCCGCAGTTGGATGGTGGCCCGTATGGCAAAGATGGAAGAGTTTGGCGCAATGGTGCGGCCGCTCTACAACTTCTTTGCCACTTGGAAGCCCTCTTCTTGGGTTATAAAGAAAATGGTTTGTTTCTCTACTGACCGCCAGATACCAAAGTTGAGCCGGTATAGTATGCGGAAGCTGGTGGAGATAGAGAACAAGAAATATAAAGAAGATCCGAGCAAACGTAAGGTCTACCTTTTTGCTGATGAGTTTACCAACCATCAGGAAGCAGAATTGGGATTAACCTTTGCAAAATTATTGCTTAAATTAGGTTATGCGGTCGAGATTCCCCAACATGTAGAAAGTGGGCGTGCAGCTATATCAAAGGGGTGTCTGAAACTTGCAAAAGGGTATGCAGTAAAGAACGTACAGTTGTTACAGTATGTGGCTACTTACGAAACGCCAGTTGTCGGTATAGAACCATCTTGCATAATCTCTTTCCGTGACGAATATCCTGACCTTGTCCCAGGAGAGATGAGAGAAACTGCCAAGAAATTAGCTAAGAATTGTTTGCTATTTGATGAATTCATTATGCGTGAGGTAAAAGACGGACGCATATCATCAAATGATTTTAAAGAACTTACTGCTGAGGTTTATTTGCATGGGCATTGCCACCAGAAGTCGTTGATTGGAGTAGGGAAGTGTGCGGAGATGTTGCGTTTGATCCCAGGAGTCAAAGTAAATGTAATTCCAAGTGGCTGTTGCGGTATGGCCGGTTCATATGGCTATGAGAAAGAGCATTATGAAACCTCAAAAGCCATTGGAGAGATGGTGTTGTTCCCGACCGTTCGCAAAGCTACAGAAGATAAACAAATGCAAGTAGTTGTTGCCGCACCTGGTACTTCTTGCCGTCAACAGATTTTGGACGGTACTGGTGTAAAGGCGTTGCATCCTATTGAAATACTATACAATAATTTGAAATAGAGCTACTTTTATGGAAGAAAAGAAATACTACGTACACGAGTCCAGTTATGTGGATGAGGGCGTACAGATTGGTGAAGGAACTAAGATTTGGCATTTTTGCCACGTTCAGAAAGGTGCAGTGATTGGAAAGAACTGTTCTTTGGGCCAGAATGTGAATATTGGTAATAATGTCAAGGTAGGTAATGGCGTACGTATTCAAAACAATGTTTCTGTATATGAGGGCGTAGAACTGGAAGACAATGTATTCTGTGGCCCTTCTTGTGTATTTACCAATGTAACCACTCCTCGAGCCCATTTTCCTGTACATGGAGTGTATACCAAAACTGTTATCAAAGAAGGAGCTTCGTTAGGAGCTAATTGTACTATTGTTTGCGGTCATAATGTGGGTAAGAGTGCTTTAATTGGTTCTGGGGCTGTAGTTGCTAAGGATGTGAAGGATTATGCTCTGATGGTAGGCGTGCCAGCCAAGCAAATCGGATGGGTATGTGAATGTGGGAAGCGTCTTGATGAATCTTTAGTATGTAATTGTGGTCGAAAGTATAAACTAGTTAATGATAATTTAATAAAAATATGAAAGTTGTATTATTAGCAGGAGGCTTTGGAACGCGAATTAGCGAAGAATCCCAATTCAAGCCTAAACCGATGATTGAGATAGGTGGTATGCCTATCCTTTGGCATATCATGAAAGAGTATTCCTATTATGGGCACAATGATTTTATCATCTGTGCGGGATACCGACAGGAGTATATAAAGGAGTGGTTTGCCAATTATTTCCTTCATAATTCAGATATTACATTTGATTTCCAAGGAGGAAAGAATGAGATGATTGTTCATGAATCCCGTTTGGATCCCTGGAGAGTAACAGTGGTTGACACTGGCTACAACACTATGACGGGTGGACGTATAAAACGTATCCAAAAATATGTGGGTAATGAGGCTTTCTTCATGACTTATGGTGATGGGGTTTGTGATGTTGACATAAACAAGCTTCTAGAGTTTCACAAGAGTCATGGAAAGATAGCTACATTGACTTCTGTAATAATGGCTCAAGATAAAGGAGTTCTTAATATTGATGAGCATAACTCTGTGCGTTCTTTCCGTGAAAAGAATGCCGTTGATGGATCTCCTATAAATGCAGGTTACATGGTACTTGAACCTAAAATTTTTGACTTTATTGAAGGAGATCAAACAATCTTCGAAAAAGGCCCCCTGACCACATTGGCTTCAGAAGGCGAGCTAATGTCATATACGCATAGAGGTTTCTGGCAATGTATGGACAATATTCGAGAGAAGAATCTATTGGATAAACTTCTTGAAGATAATGTTGCGCCTTGGAAGAAATGGACACGAGAAGTCCCGATTATAAGATAATCAAAATGTTTAAATATGGCATATAATAATATCTTTAAGGGCAAGAAGGTCCTGATTACCGGCAATACCGGTTTCAAAGGTTCGTGGCTCTCCACGTGGTTAAATATGATGGGAGCGGACGTGTATGGTTACTCTATCAGTATCCCAACCAATCCCTCTATGTATGAAACCCTTAAATTGGACGAGAAGATTCACCAACACTTTGGTGATATTCGTAACAAGGAGGAGTTTAATGATTATCTACAGGAAGTGAAGCCTGACTTTATCTTCCATCTGGCGGCACAGGCTTTGGTATTAACCTCATACCGCGAGCCGTTTGATACCATAACCACCAACGTAATTGGTACTGCTGCCGTTTGCGAAGCCATCATGAAAATTGACTGGCCTTGCACCTGCGTGCTCATTACCTCTGATAAGGCTTACGACAACGTGGAGTGGATCTGGGGCTACCGTGAAACTGATGGCCTTGGTGGCAAGGACATCTATTCTGGTTCTAAGGGAGCAGCAGAACTGGTTATCAAGAGTTACTGGCACTCCTTCATCAAGAAGATGGACAACATCAAGTTTGGTGTAACCCGTGCAGGTAATGTAATTGGTGGTGGTGACTGGGCTAAAGACCGCATCATTGTTGACTGTGTGAAGGCTTTCTCTGAGGGTAAGACCGTGGAGATCCGCAGTCCCAAGGCAACCCGTCCTTGGCAGCATGTGCTGGAGCCTCTGAGCGGTTATCTGACGCTGGCCATGAACCTGGCAGAAGGGAAGTGTACCAATGGTGAGGCTTACAACTTTGGTCCTCGTGCAGAGCAGACCAAGACTGTGTTCGAATTGACTCAGGATTTGGCAAAACTCTGGGGACTTGATCCGGATAAGGCCGCTAAACTGACAGGGGATGTCCCGTTTGAGGAGGCAACACTTCTTAAGTTGAATTGTGATAAGGCATTGGCATACTTGCACTGGCATTCCACTCTGCATTATGAAGAATGTGTAAAGTTCATTGCAGACTGGTATCGTGCTTTCTATGTAGAGAAGGACAAGGATATGTTCGAATTGACTATCAACCAGATTAAAGAATACGAGGCAGAAGCCCGGAAACAAAATATTGAATGGAGCATATGATAGATGGAGTAATATTGACACCGCTCAAGCAGATATATCATCCCAAAGGCGATGTGTTTCATGCTATGAAGTGTGTCGACCCTGGTTTTGAGGGGTTTGGTGAAGCATATTTTTCCAGTATTATACAAGGACTGGTAAAGGCTTGGAAGTGTCATTCGCGTATGACGCTCAATCTTGTTTGCATTGTGGGTAAGATTCACTTTGTGCTTTATGACGGACGCGAAGGTTCTCCAACTTTTGGGCAGTTTATGGAAGCAACGTTATCTCCTGAGACTGATTCTTTGTACTGCAGGATTACCATTCCGCCTGGTGTTTGGATGGCATTCATAGGAATTGGTGAAGGCAAGAGTGTGCTGCTGAATGTGGCTAATATCCCTCACGATCCTACGGAGCAGGTGAATATTCCAGTAGAAGAAAGTGACATTAAATTCGATTTCAGTAAAATATTAAATAACATCTAAATATGAGACTCTCTAAATCCGTTGTAGGAAAGAAAGAAGCTGATGCCGTATCCGACATCATTATCAACTGCGGTTACCTGGGTATGGGCGAGTATGTGGGGCTCTTCGAAAAGGAGATTGAAGCATACATTGGCAATCCTGCCTACCGTGCCGTTTGTGTAAATAGTGGAACGGCCGCACTACATTTGGCAATAGCAGCAGTTACCAAACCTGGTGATGAGGTACTTGTGCCAACTTTTACGTTTGTGGCCACCTATCAGGCCATCCTTGCTGCTCACTGTGTCCCGGTGAGTTGCGACATCGATCCTGATACCCTTTTGATTGATTTGAAGGATGCAGAGAAGCGTATCACCCCTAAGACCAAGGTGGTACTTCCTGTGTTTTATGCCAGCAATACCAGTAACCGTGCTGAGGTATATTCATTTGCCAAGAAACATAACCTCCGTGTTGTGGAGGATGCTGCTCATGCTTTTGGGTGTGTTCAGGATGGTTCTAAGATTGGTGCAGAGGGTGATATGATATGCTTCAGCTTTGATGGAATCAAAAACATCACTTCCGGTGAAGGTGGTTGTATCATGACCTCTGATTCTGAGGCCTTGCAGTATGTGCAAGATGCCCGTCTTTTGGGTGTAATGAAGGATTCTGAGAAGCGTTATGCTGGTCTCCGTAGCTGGGACTTTGACGTTGTTAATCAGGGTTACCGCTACCATATGAGCAATATCTTTGCGGGTATCGGTCGTGAGCAATTGAAACGTCTGGAGCCTGAGTTTGCTCCCAAGCGTAAGGCTCTTGCATACCGTTATTACGAGAATTTGAAGGAAGTGAAGGGTGTTAAGTTGATTAAGGGTATCGATTTCAAGAACACTATCTCCTTTATCTATCCTGTGATGATAGAGAACGGCAAGCGTGATATGATTAAGGATAAGTTGAATGAAGCAGGCGTTCCTACTGGTGTTCATTATAAGCCCAATCACCTGTTGAGTCTCTTTAAGACCAACTATGAACTGCCAGCAGCTATGAAGGTTTATGAGGAGATTATTACGCTGCCCTTGCACCCGGAGTTGAGTATGGATGAGGTTGATATGATTTGTAATGTGATTATAAAAGAGTTAAAATAACTATAATTCAATTAGAAGAATGGAGGAGCAATTTCCTTTAATAACACTGGCTATTCCAGTTTACAATACTGATGAGTTTCTTGAGAACTGCCTGAAAAGTGCCATCACTCAGGATTATCCTAACTTGGAAATTCTTGTATTGAATAATGGTAGTACTGACAATTCGCAGGCTATTATTGATAAGTTCGCAAAAGAAGATAAGCGTATTGTAAAATACATTATTGATCATTTAGAAACAGACAAGGAGTCAAAAGACAACACATACTATTTAGCTAAAGGTGATTGGATTGTCCCACTAGATTCAGATGATGCCATAGAACCCGGTTATATTACGACCATGTGGAAACGTCATATTGAAACAAATGCTGATATTGTGGTCGGAATAATGCAATCGGTAGACCCTGACGGAAATAAATATGGAAAGATCCCTAGTGATAGCTTTGATAAAAGTCAAATTATTACCGGGAAGGAAGCGGTGAGCAGGACTTTAGGAAAATGGGAGTTTGGACTAAATGGAATGTTATCACGAAAACGGCATTTTGTGAATAGCAGTGTCAATAATCCAAATTGTCAGTTCTATTCAAGTGAGGTTGATACTAGATATTTCTTAAGAGAAGCTGGTACAGTCGCTTTTACTAATGCGATTTATTTCCATACTGTTAATCCTAATTCTGTTGGTCAAAAACCAAGATGGTATAAGTTTAAATACAAAATAGACACGAGGAGAGGTTTACTGCCGTTAGTAAAAAAAGATTTTGGTATTAAGTCTAAGGAATATGGACGAGTGTTATATGAATCGTTAGGTGTTCTATTAATGACTCTAGACTATGTTCGGAAGAATAAAAATAATATGTCAGATGAAGAGTACACCGAATATAAAGCACTATCAAATGATCTATTCTCAAAAATAGAGATTAAGTCACTGAAGCACTTTTATTATTACCCTATCAAACTATTTACAAGAATAGCAATGTCACTCGTGTAATTTTATTTACTAGATTTATCATCTTTTATTATATAATTATGATTCATCCACTGAGTGATTGTAAAAACAAGAATATCCCTGATTCCACAAAGATCTGGCAGTATTGTGTTGTGTTTCCAAATTGTGAAATTGGGGAAAACTGCAACATTTGTTCTCATTGCTTAATTGAAAATGAAGTTAAGATAGGGAACAACGTTACTGTCAAATGTGGGGTGCAAATTTGGGACGGGATAGAACTAGAAGATAATGTAATGATTGGTTCCAATGTTACATTCACAAACGATATGTATCCCCGCTCAAAAAATAAGGATTGGAAACTGCTAAAGACAAGAGTTTGTAAAGGAGCAACTATTGGTGCTGGTTCAGTTATTCTTCCTGGAATAACAATAGGTGAAGGGGCTTTTATTGCTGCTGGTTCTGTTGTCACCAAGGATGTACCCGCTGGTGAACTTTGGCTGGGGAATCCTGCTAAGTTTTATAGAAAAGTAGATTTTTAATTATGATACCGTTTTTATCTTTAAAAGATGTTACCGCCCTTCATGGAGCAGAGATTAATGAAACCGTTACTCGTGTAGTGAATGGTGGCTGGTATCTCCAAGGTAAGGAGAACGAGAAGTTTGAGGCAGATTATGCCAAGTTTATAGGAACCAAGTATTGCATAGGTTGTGCTAATGGTCTGGATGCACTTATCTGGATCTTCCGAGCATATATCGAGATGGGTGTAATGCAACCTGGTGATGAGGTAATTGTTCCTGCGAATACCTATATTGCCACCATCCTTGCTATCACTGAGAATGGCCTTAAGCCAGTTCTTGTGGAGCCTAAACTTAACACGTTGGAGATTGATGATGACCTTATTGAGGCTGCTATTACTCCCAAAACTAAGGCCATTGCCATTGTGCACCTGTATGGACGCAATGCTTATACGGAAAAGATTGGTGCTTTGTGTGGGAAGTACAATCTGAAGCTCGTTGAGGATAACGCTCAGGCTCATGGCTGCAAGCATACTGATGGTCGTGTAACAGGTAGCATTGGTGATGCCGCAGGTCATAGTTTCTATCCTGGAAAGAACCTTGGTGCTTTAGGTGATGGTGGTGCAGTAACTACCAATGATCCTGAACTGGCTGCGGCAGTTCGTGCATTGGCCAACTATGGTTCCCAGAAGAAATATGTGTTCAAGTACACTGGTCGTAATAGCCGTCTGGATGAGATTCAGGCCGCCGTATTAGATGTGAAGCTGAAGTATTTGGTGGAAGATAATGCTCACCGTAAAGAGGTGGCTCATTACTATTATGAGCATATCAATAATCCACTGATTAGCTTGCCCGATTTACTTCCAAATGAGCAGAATGCTTATCATCTGTTCCCAATACTAGTTGCTGATGGCAAGCGTGATGCTTTACATGGTTATTTGGATGCAAATGGTGTGGGCACTGTATGCCATTATCCTATTGCACCTCATAAGCAGGAGTGCTATGCTAAAGAGAGTTGGAACATTCCTCAATTGAGTCTTCCAATAACTGAGAAGATTGCAGATGAAGAACTAAGTCTTCCTATTGGACCAGCCATCACGCTTGAAGAGGTTAAACAGGTTGTTGAACTGATCAATCAGTTTAAGTAATGCATATTTGGATAGTCAATTATTATACATCTCCGGATTGTTCTAACCCGAGGTATCTGCAGTTTGCAAAACATTTTATGGCAAGGGGGGGGGATGTCACTACTTTCTATGCTAACTGGAATGGTGCAGATACAGATCCGTTGTTCAAACGGGAAACGGTGAACGGACTTGATTTTGTGCAAGTAAAGGCTCCTCATTACGTTGGCAATGGAGTGTCAAGAATGAAGAGCATCTTCAGTTTTGCATGGAGCATCAAGAATCATTGTAAGGAGTTTGAGAAACCAGACGTGATACTTCATAATGTGCATACGCCTTTTGACTATCCAATTGTATGGGCGGCAAAGAAATTGAATGCTAAATATATAGCTGAAGCTTGGGACGCTTGGCCGGATGTGTTTGCACATCTTGGATTAGTGTCTCGCAAGAATCCCGTTCTAAAAGTCTTCTATCAGATTGAGAAACGCTTATATGAAAAGGCAGATGCGGTGGTTTTTACCATTTTGGGTATGGTAAACCATATCCAAGAGAAGCATTGGACAACCAATATGGGCGGAGGGATTCCTTTGGAGAAGGTGCATTATATCAACAACGGAATTGATCTTGAGCAGTTTGACAAAGACTGTGAAGCCTGGCCTCGTACGGATGAAGACCTACACGACACCAAGACATTGAAAGTGGTGTACCTGGGGAGCATTAACCGAGCTAATCACGTTCATACTCTGATAGAGGCAGCAAAGTTGCTTCAGAATCTTGGCTATTACCGATTCTTTATCTATGGTGACGGTGCAGACCGTGAGGAATTGGAGAATAAAGTGAAAGATGAGGGGATAAGCAATGTTGTTTTCAAAGAGAAGCGAATACCACTCTGTGAGTGTGCGTGGGTGGTAAGTCAGGCCAATGTGAACATAATGAACTACCAGAAGGGCTTTGGCTATATGGGTGTGAGTTCTGGAAAAATGTTTCAGTACTTGGCTGCCGGCAAGCCCATTGTATGCAATGTGAATATTGCGTACGATGATGTGATTACAGAGAATAACCTTGGTATTGCACGTGATATTGAGACTCCCGAAGACTTTGCGCAGGCCATACGTAGTGTGGCAGAGCAGCCACGTGCCAGTTATGATGCGATGTGTGAACGAGTAAGACAGACGGCAAAGCGTTTTGACTATAAGAAACTGGCAGCCGAGGAAATCAAGGTGATTGAAACAGCCCTTCAAGGATAATGGAAAAAGAACTTTTCGCGTTACTACGGTTAGGTTTGGTTATTACTACGACGGAAGAAGAAAACCTGTCGGACTTTATAGTGCTAACGGCAGATAAGTGGGGGCGTGTTGGCGATTTGGCAAGAAAGCAAGGTGTATTGGGCATTATGCTAGATGGCGTTGATAAACTTGAGGCTACCCGTTACGGACTGACTAGAGAGCTGACAGCCGACCAAAGACTGGAGTGGATTGGAGAAGTTTTGCAAATAGAGCAGAGAAATCGCCAACAGGCAGTGGTGATGAATGACCTTGCCTGTAAGTGGAAACGGCAGGGATGTCGCGTGATGGTGATGAAGGGACAAGCCAATGGCGTGTTCTATCCTAAACCAGAACATAGAAATCCTGGAGATATTGACTGCTATCTGTTTGAGAACTATGCACGAGGGAATGATATAGCACGGCAAGAAGGATCCAACGTTGATGAGAGTTGGTATAAGCATTCCGTTATTAATTATAAAGGGGAGACCTTTGAGAACCATCAATACTTTGTACATACTAGGGATGGAAAGAGGGGAAAGAGGCTTAACCAAGAACTGGTTGAGCAGTTAAAAG
>JAEEGL012742387.1_pt1 | contig 18222 bp, 14 predicted proteins | sample 9134231 | NCBI WGS metagenome assembly JAEEGL01 (sample SAMN16246548, study PRJNA631951) | gut metagenome | biome: gut microbiome; feature: rumen; material: fiber-attached | host: Bos | place: Iran: Karaj | collected 2018-10 | reverse complement strand
CCGGTTATAGTTACCATGACGGGAAATATCACGGGTTATTCTGAGGTCATTTTTAACAATATTCAGTTTTCGGTTAATAAGAGTGCATCAAATACCGATCCCGGGGTCGCTAATATCACGATAAACCGAAACAATGCAAAAAATGCCAATGATACTTCGTCTGCGACATTAGCGGTGGAGAATTCCCTTCAAAATGAAAAGATGAACCTTATATATGGAGGACAGGCAGGCAAGATAACCGTGTCAAGACTGAATCTTTTATCCACGTCTATTACAGCTGCAGGTGCTGTTTCCGTTTCCGACCGGGTTTGCTTAGAGTCTGCTTCGCTCGGATCAGAAGCACAGGTGACCGTGAATGATATCGTATTTGGAGAAAACGGCCTGATGCAGGATGAATCATTTATTATTGTAAATCAGAACAATAAGGGACTGCCGCAGTTTACGATCAATGGATTGGTGCAGGGAACATCTTCCGGTATACGCTTGTATGTAAAGGTTAAGAATAAAGAGGGTGAAGTGACTGAATTAAACGGTGTACCTCTTGTCATGGCACCCAAGTCAGATCCCGGGATGATCAGAGCATATGTTTATAAGGGTACATCTGAGGATACTATCATATCGTATCTGAATCCGGCGAAATATATAGTTAATGAAAACCTTTCCAATATGCTGATCAAAGTGACTATAGATGACCAGGATGAGAATGCTTCCAATGATCGCCTGTTAACCTATGCTAAGACCTGGAACGATGCCGTTACGGCGATAAATAATGCCAATGCAGGTGTGAATACCGACTATACTCTGACATTCCTTGTATCAGGATTCTGGACAGCCAATTCGACTGTAACACAGATGGCTGATACCAAGGCATATCCCGTATACGGATCGTACGGAACAGCCGGTAACCCTGACACCAAGGCGCCCGCTAACCTTACATATCCCAAAGCAACAGCAGCAGGCAAGATAACGATAAACAGATTTGCAATCCCTGATGGGGCCGATGCTACCGCGGATGAATACAAGGTTGCACTTATCAGCAATGCAAAGTTTGCACCGCTGACGAGTGTAGTAGTGGGTGATCGGATGATCATTTCCGAAACTGCATATGATAAGGTCTCCAAGACATACCCTATCACTGATAAGCTCACACTCGTCATTGCGGCAGGAAAGACTGTGCGATTTATGGATTACGCATGTACATCTACAGAAGTCGATCCTTCTATGCTTGGTATGAAATCCACAATCTTTACATCCGTAACGGGAGATAAAGGAACTTTGATCCTCGATACTGAGGCCAGTGCATATGTTGAAGGCCCCGTCAAACTGATGACACTTGAGCTTCATGAAGTAAGGTTTAGAGAAAGTACGGGAAAAGCTCCTATAACTGTAACTAACTTAAAGGCCTTCGGAGAATATAACTATATCAATTCATACTCAAATATTGATATAACTGACATTTCCGGAAACGGTGGTGATGATGCCGTAGAGATAACCTATTGGTATTCTAAACCTACTTCAAAAGCTCCCGGAACGTCTCCCTTAAATATCAAGGGGAACATTTCAAATGTATCTGTGGCATTGAAACCTAAGCTTCCCATGAAGACTACGATCAACGGTGAGGAACGATTTATATCAGAGCTGGATACAAATGATCCAAGTTTAGGTAATGAACGTTATATGTTAGCTATGGAACTTTCGGTATATCATATAGACGATATCCTTGTAGTTCCGGAAGATGGCAGCCTGATATATAAAGGGGAGAAAGGCTGGTTTGACCGTAGGCTTATGACAGCAGGCAATGCATCTTTGGACGGCGTTTCGAGTTACGCGCATTATAACAAGTATGCTGATTCGACCGGCAACAAAGACTGCATTCTTATCAAGAGCGGATCCGGTGTATATATGACAGAAACGATCCCTACTTATGGCAGTAGGATCAAAGTTTTAGGATATCAGGATAACGGTTATACAACGCAGACCTATTCCGGTAATTTTATAAACCTTAATGATGCATTTTCAGAGATAGACCGCATCGGCTCCAAGACTCCGGGGCAGGCCAATTCTTATGCTGAGGTTAGAGTGTGTGCTGATCTCGGAACTCCGGAAGCTCCGATCGGTGCTATGACGCTTCCTAGCAAGGTGGCCGGAATTAAGATGGTCGGATATGACGTGTCCGATCCTGACAGTGCCGGATCTGATCCTATATATCCGGTAATCTGTTCATCTGGCACGGCTCTTGCACTTAAGACCGATACAGAGCTTAAGAATCTGACGATAAAGCCGGTTACCAAGGATGGCTTATACAGCATTACCGGCAATAAGCTTGCCCTTACCTTGAACAATTTCATAACAGGTTTGAATGTGTATACCGACGCAGAAACTGTTTTTGTTAAGGATGTAAACGTTGGAAGTATGAGGCTGATGGGGGAATCTGCTCCGTTTGTAACCTCCGGAAACTGCTCGGCCGCTACTCTTACATGTGATTCCGATTCCAAAATGATGATCTGGGGTAATTTAACCTTTACAGAAGCTCATCTTACCAAGACCACTTTATATATGAGGGGTAAAGGGTCCATAAAGGCAACAAAAGCAGACATTACAGATCGCTCTTTTGTCGCGATACAAGGGGATGGCGCTTTTACAGTGACTGATGCAACGGTAGACAAATCGCATGTAATAGGATTTGGAAAAGGCGCAGTATCTGTTACGAATGCCAATCTGAAAGATAACGGCAGTATAGCAACACAGGAAGGAACTTTAAAGATCACGAATGTTACCATACAGAACAGAGGCGTAATCGCTGCGGGAAGCACATGTGCGGTGACAAATGTTTATGGTACCGGCGACTTGACTATCCAGTACAGATTCAGTGCTCCCAAGCTGAACAATAAGAAACAACCTACATCTCCGGGTGCCTCATTGTTGAGCATCACCGGTAACGTTGATCCGGGAGTGAAATTTGCTCTTTCGCCGGAACTCCCCGTATATAATGAAACCGAGGGAAAATACATATATGAGAATTCTGCACCTGTTTATGATCGTATAATGGCAATCTTTGATACGGAGAATTCGTCGGGAGAAAACACGCTGGATATTTCAAAACGCGTATTCCAAGACTCCACGAAGTATGTATGGTTTGATCAGAGCTTGGGAATTATGCCGCGTGCTTCGTCCAAGGAACACATATGTTTTGAAACTAATCAAGGTCTGACACCTTATGACCAAGACATGTTCTACAAAGTCGGACAGAAACTATATCTGACGAGCGCTGATCCCACCGTAACCGTTACGGGATATAAGAATTCCGATCCGGTAGACGGCGCATACTATGATGAGACCTATGAAGGCCAATTCTTTGAGCTGAGTGAAGCAGTAGCCGAGATAGGCCGTATAGGTTCTAAGACGGCCGGTGCAGCCAACTCATATATGGAGATAACTCTCAATGGTGATCTGGGTACAGAGAATGCGCCTATAGGGAATATCACGCTTCCCGGAAATGTATCAGAACTGACAGTTAAGTCATTTGATTCGGAAAAAACCATTTACACAACGGCAACATCGCTTGCTCTTAAGACACCTACGGTTCTTAAAAATGTGACGATCGCTAATCGTACCAAGGCTAAAGGCACCAAGGAATACAACACCACCGGCACTTACAGCATTTCAGGCGGCAAAAATGCCCTGAGTCTGTACAAATTCAACTCGTATAGATTCGTTCCGGATCCCGAAAACGAGCCCGATTATATGCGCGAAGTTTTGGTCAAGGATATCACCTGCGGACCTCTTGAGATCCAAGATACACCGGTCATTGTCACAGGCAATATCACTGCGGGCAATCTGGTAACACAGAACACTTCATATCCGTATACTGTATATGCCGCAGGAAATCTCACGGCGGATAATCTGAGCACTGTGAGCGGAGTTACTCTATATGCATCTAACATTACCGTTAAGAATCTGACGAGTATGGACGGTGGCATGCTCCGCGCGGGAACATCTTATGAGGGAGATGCAGCCGGAACCCGGGCGGGCAAGGCCAAAGACGGCAAGATCACACTCAAAGATGTTGAGATTAAGTCAAATGGTAATACAATGTCTGTGAAGAAAGCATCAAACGGTACCGGCCAGCTTGTGATAAACGGTACTGTATCTTCCGGCGCCGGCTTTGCCGGATTGGGTCAGGATCCCGGTGATGAGGACTCTTCAGAGCCCATCGAGGTGGAGATCAGGGAGAATACGGCACTGCTTCAGAATTCTGCGGATATTCTGCCTTGCACCAAACCTTCAGCGCCTTCGGAAGGCATGCTTCTTGTGACTGCTAAATTGGTCAGCGACAACTGGTTCAGACCTTCGGAAACCATGAAAGATATCCTCGCGGCCCAGGATCCGCTCATTGACGGCGGCACAATATACAAGAAGGGCACAGGTATCTATTACAGCTCACAGGCTCCTGAGGTTCGATTGAACGAGCTTCCTTATGCTGCATCGACAGAAGATTTTAACCATGACGGTGTAATAGATGGCCAAGATACTTCGGATATTTATGGAGATACAACAGTATCCGATTTCATGACTTTTGAAGATGCGGTAGCAGAGATTAATTCCTTAGGCCGGCTGATGCCATATGCGTCGGATGGAAAGAACAGTAAGTTTTATAAGCATTTCATGATCGAGCTTCTGAAGGATGTCGATATTACCAAGGCGGATGGGACTACATATCAGGCACTTACGCTTCCCTCTAAGACCACGCAGTTGAGCATTGTGGGCTGTGGACACAGCATCTCTTTCCTTGGCGGTGTCACGCTTAAGAGCGATCTGTCATTGAACTACGGTGCGAAGCTTATACCTCTTCAGCTTAAATCCGGACACTATGAACCTGCAGGTACTGTGCTTAATCTGGGCACATACAGGTTATATGTATATAATTCCGGGACAGAAGAATACACTCCGATAGACGGCGTGACCAACGTTACCGGTGGAAAGGGATCGGATCTGGAACTGTATAGTTCGGGTATGGAAGTTACCGGCAATATTTCAGTTCAGAAGCTCGGAATCTATCCGCGCACCAGAGCAATCGAGGTTTCTGCCGGAGGCAATCTGACAGCCACAGACATCAGGATTCGCGGTGATAGTGAAAGAGGATCTCTGATGACGGGTGGCAAGATAACTGCACGGAATTTGGATGTAACAGCCAATTGCTGCACAGTGCGCGTTTCCTCCGGACAGGATCTTGCTGTAACCGGCACAACATCCGTACATACATCCGGAACGTATCCGAACCCCGGCAAAGTTGAACTTTCGACAGGCGGCAACGCGCAGTTCGGAGATATAACCGGCAATCTGGAATGGGAAAGCTTCAGGATATACGTACCTTTAAACAAACCTGCAAAGATCACGGGAACAGTCACCACTGATAAATGGATATATCTGATCATGGGCGGAACAACTCCATATGGCACGGTATATGCCACCGGTCCGAAGCTTTACTATGATAATTGGAGACTGGCTGATTCGAGCGGCAAGATATATTTTGCTTTCGTGGATGGTTCGAATCTTAAGCGGGGCAATATGCCCAACTGATCCCTAACGAACCCTTATATTAAACTTTTAAGAGGATGGAACTCAGAGGATGAATCCCTGATTTCCATCCTCTTTTTTTCACTTTTTCTCTTGATTTTTCACGGTGAAGTGTGACGTGCATTTTCTTAATATTTTCTTAATATTTCCCTTGATTTTACACTGCGAAGTGCGTATAATGTGGTTATAAGTGGTGTGAAAGTGGCGATAAGTGCCACGAAGTGGAGAATTAGGTGTTTCGAGGAGAGTATTCCCATTCAATAGATACCAAGGGCAGGCTTATCATCCCGGCTAAGTACAGAGAAGCTCTGGGTGAAGGCTTTGTGCTGACCAAAGGCCTGGACGGCTGCCTGATGGCCTATGACAATGCAGAATGGGAAGCGTTTGAATCCAAGCTTAAAGATCTTCCGAGCACCAATCCCGCAGTCAGAAAGCTCCAGAGATTCTTCATGGGCGGGGCTTCCGATGTGGAGAGCGATTCCCAGGGACGCGTAGTCATCCCGCAGACACTAAGAGATCATGCCGGCCTTAACAAGGACGCAGTCCTGATAGGCATGGGCAACAGAATAGAGATTTGGAGTAAAGAGAAATATGAAGCTGAAGCAACGTATGAGGATATGGGTGAGGTCGTTGCTGCTCTCGAAGCTATGGGGCTTAGCATCTGATTTATGATGACGTATGGAATTTAGTCATATACCGATCATGCTTAACGAGGTTATAGATAACCTCAACATCAAACCAAACGGCATATATCTGGACGGAACGATCGGCGGCGCCGGTCACAGTTACGAGATAGCCTCAAGGCTCACTGAGAGCGGGCACTTGTACGGAACCGATCAGGATGCCGATGCGATCAAAGCTTCAGAGGAAAGACTAAGAGAGTTTAAAGACAAAACCACGATCATCCGGACCAATTACGTCCACGCGATAAGCGAACTGGCAAGCCTCGGTGTGACAGGTATAGACGGGATCCTACTTGATCTGGGAGTCAGTTCGTACCAGCTGGATGATGAAGACAGGGGTTTTTCCTACAGATACGACACCCCGCTTGACATGAGGATGGACGACAGATCCGAAGTCACGGCCCGCACGATAGTAAACACTTACACCAAGGAAGAACTGGTCAGGATCCTAAAGGATTACGGGGAAGAGAAGTTTGCAGCCAATATAGCAAACCACATCATAGAAGCCCGCGCCGAACAGCCGATAGAGACCACAGGACAGCTAAGCGACATAGTCCATGCGGCGATACCGGCCAGGATGAGAGAGAAGGGCGGAAACCCCTGCAAAAGAACATTTCAGGCGATCCGCATAGAGTGTAACAGGGAACTGGATGTACTCAAGGATTCACTCGACGGCTTTGTGGAAAGCTTAAACCCCGGCGGAAGGATCTGCATCATAACCTTCCACTCGTTGGAAGACAGGATAGTCAAGGAAGCTTTTAAGAGATACGAAAACCCCTGCACATGCCCTCCGAAATTTCCGGTATGTGTATGCGGCAAAAAACCATTGGGCAAGGTCATCACACACAAGCCGATAACGGCTTCGGATAAAGAAAGGGAAGCAAATCCCAGATCGACGAGTGCAAAACTCAGAGTTTTTGAAAAGGAATAGGTCATGGCAACACAGACAAGAAACAATTATCAATATTCTAATGCAGCCGTAAGGCTCGGAGAAGTAGGCGATCCGAGACTTAAGAGCATCCCCGGAGGCAGGGCGCACAGAAGAGCGAGCGCAGGATACGTTCTCTTTGTTACGGCGGCTCTTATCTTTACGGCATTTGTGCTGGTGCACTTCATCACATTGAGGTCTGAAGTGACCAACAAGATCAAGAATATTTCCACCCTCGAAGCACAACTTAATGATTTGAAGTTGGAAAATGACGCAACATATAGTAGAATTAACAGTAATATGGATCTTGAGCAGATCAGGGATACGGCCATTCGTGAACTGGGTATGACATATGCCAAAGAAGGCCAGATCGAGACATTCACCAGCGAGAACGGAGATTATGTAAGACAGATTGCCAAGATCGATCAATAAGGCATATTGCGGTCATGGCAACAGTATATAATGACGGAAAGATAAAAAAGTTCACATTAAAAATGCAGAGAAAGCTGCTGGTATTATATGTAATAATACTGGTGGCTTTTGTCGGTCTCGGGATCAGACTTTATGCGATATCCAGGAACAAGGGCGAGCAGTACGCAAGACAGGTCCTTTCGCAGCAGGAGTACGATTCTGTTACGATCCCGTACAGGCGCGGCGACATATTTGACTCAAACGGGATGATCCTTGCGACCTCGAATAAGGTATACAATGTCATCCTGGATAATTCTATTTTATTGGGCAAAGAGGAATATTTAGAGCCCACTCTCGATGCTCTTGACCGCGTATTTGACCTGGATATGAACGAGGTCAGAACATATATCACGCAGAATCCGTCCTCGAAATATAAAATCCTGTGTAAGCGCGTAAGCTACGAGGATATGCTGGCCTTTGAGGAGCTCAAGAAAGATGAGGAGAAGGGCAAGCTCATCAAGGGTGTCTGGTTCGAGGACGAATATGTAAGGCAGTATCCGAACTCCACGCTCGGCTGCGATATCATAGGCTTTACTTCCAATGACAATATCGGAAACTTCGGGATGGAGCAGTACTATAACTCGACTCTGAGCGGTACGAACGGCCGCGAGTACGGTTATCTCAACGAGGATTCAGACCTTCAGAGGACCGTTATCCCCGCGGAAGACGGCTACAGCATCTATTCGACCATAGATATCAATATCCAGAGCACTGTCGAGAAGTATCTGGCGGAATTCAACGAGGAGTTAAAAGACAATGCACATCCGGGCAACGGCGCTGAGAACGTCGGATGCATCATCATGGAAGTCGATACCGGCAACATCCTTGCGATGGCATCGTACCCTGTGTATGATCTGAACAACCCCAGAGACACGAGCGTACTTCTCGGCGCAAGGCAGGTAGACAGAGAGGGCAAAAAGACAACAGGCAAGCCCATAGAGATCACTGACAACCTGATAGGTCAGGGAAATACCGATACGACCGGCACTTCAACGGAAAGCGAAGGCGGAACGGAAGGTGAGACCGGAGATTCTGCAGATGCCGAATCGGCGGAAGGCGGAGCTTCAGATAACATAACATCTGCTACCGAACCGCAGATGATCACCGAATCCCTCTATGTCACGGAAGAGAGCCTGGCAATGATGGATGACGATACGCTCTATCAGAACTTAAACGCCCTCTGGAAGAACTACTGCATCAATACGACATATGAACCCGGATCGGTAGCCAAGCCTTTTACGGTGGCGGCAGCTCTTGACTCGGGATCGATCACGGGCAATGAACATTACAACTGCGAAGGTTTCCTTACGGTCGGCGACTATGACATCAAATGCCATAATACATACGGCGACGGGTACATAAGCGTTGCCGAGGCTGTTGAACGAAGTTGTAACGTTGCGCTCATGCATATCTCTTTTGCCTGCGGCAAGGAAACGTTCCTTAAATACCAGCATGCCTTCGGTTTCGGATTAAAGACCAACATAGACCTGGCCGGCGAATCCAGGACCGCCTCGCTTGTATATACACCGAAGACCATGGGACAGACCGATCTTGCCACCAACTCATTCGGACAGGGCTTCAACGTGACCATGATACAGATGATCACGGGATTCTGTTCTCTGATAAACGGCGGCAATTTCTACGAACCCCATATGGTCAGCAGGATAGTAACATCTGACGGCTCGACCATCCAGAACATAGAGCCCAGAATCTTGAGGCAGACAGTATCGCAGTCGACTTCGCAGACCATTATCGAATACTGTAACCTTGTAGTATCGGGTGAATACGGTACAGGTAAGACCGCCAGGCCTGCAGGTTACATGATCGGCGGCAAGACCGGTACGGCCGAGACTCTTCCGAGAGGTAACGGACAGTACGTAGTTTCTTTCATGGGTTACGCTCCGTCCGACGACCCCGAGATAGCCATTTATGTGGTTGTGGACCGTCCCAATAAGCCTGCCGGACCCGCACAGGCCGATGCCAAGTTTGCAACGAAGATCGTAAGGAATATACTTACCGAGGTTCTGCCTTACCGTCATATCTACATGACTGAGCCTTTAAGTGACAAAGAGAAGGCTGAGATCGAAGAGAAGAACCTGATGGATACCCACGGATATGACGTGAACATCAACGACGTGGAAGAGGGCACCGATCTTGAAAGTACGGAAGGCGCAGAATCTGAATCCGATGTTCCCGAAGATGTTCCGGAAGAACCCAACGAACCCTGGAAGGAATTTGCGATAGATCCGAACACCGGATATGCAGTCGATCCCAACACGGGGGCATATGTAGATCCCGTTACAGGTGCTACAATAGGTCTTGAGGAGAATATACCCGACCTTGAAGCTCCCGAAGGCGCGCTGCCCGATCAGTCCGCCGTCGGAGACTCGCCTGATTAAAACGGTTAATATGGAGAGGTTATGAATTTACGTATTTTTTTATCCGCTATATCCGCTTTTGCAATATCAGCCGTACTCGGCCCGATATTCATTCCGTTTCTGACTAAGATCAAATGCGGTCAGACTGTCAGGGATGACGGACCGGAGAGCCATTTAAAGAAGACGGGAACCCCCACGATGGGCGGCGTTATCTTCCTTGTAGGTGTGCTGATTCCGGGACTGTTCCAGATACCTTATTGTCCCAAGGTCGTTCCCGTGCTGATCGTAACATTCGGAATGGCGCTCATCGGCTTTATCGATGATTATGTCAAAGTCGTACTTAAAAGAGCAATGGGCCTTAAGGCATGGCAGAAGATGAGCCTTCAGATCGTGGTTACCGTGGCTTTCGGACTGTACCTTAAGTATGTGAACGGCGCTGACATGACCATGAAGATCCCGTTCATGGACGGCACAGTGATCGACCTGGGCTGGGCTGCGATCCCCGTTATGGTCTTCATCGTGATCGCAACCTCAAACGGCACCAACCTAACGGACGGCCTGGACGGACTTGCGAGCAGCGTGACTCTGGTTGTGTGCGTCTTCCTTTGCATAGCATCTGTTATTACAGGAAGCGGAACCGAAGGTCTTGCGGCTGCATTTGCCGCAGCGCTTGCGGGATTTCTTCTTTTCAATGCATATCCCGCCAAGGTCTTCATGGGAGATACGGGTTCGCTTGCGCTCGGCGGTTTCGTGGCAGGCATGGCTTATGCGATACATATGCCGCTCATCATAGTTTTGATCGGCATCATATATGTTATAGAAGCTTCATCGGTTATGCTGCAGGTCGGATATTTTAAAATAACCCACGGCAAAAGGATATTTAAGATGGCGCCGATCCATCATCATTTTGAGCTGTGCGGATGGTCGGAGACGAGAGTTGTCACCGTATTTACCATCGTCACTGCACTGTTTTGTACACTTGCGCTTCTCGGAGTCTGGTAAAAAGGAGTTAATGCTTGGCTACCAACCGGTTTGCTCTCCGCAAGGCAGCGGAAAAGAATTTCAGATATTTTGACTATAACCTGATAGTCATAGTCTTATTCCTCATCATCTTCGGACTTGTTATGGTGTATTCCTCAAGTTCGTATGATGCTTTTTTGACTTTCGGCAATGCTTCATATTATTTAAGGAAGCAGGTCATCGCCACCGTAGGCGGACTCGGGTTCATGATCTTCCTTGCGCTCATTCCATATCACTTATGGGAAAAGGCGGGCGCAATCACATATATTTTAAGCATTGTGCTGATCTTCCTGATCATTCCCTTCGGACATGAGGCAAACGGCGCCAAGAGATGGATATACATCTACGGCGTATCGATCCAGCCCGCCGAGATAGTCAAGTTCGCGATGATCATCTTTTTGGCCTGCGTTATAACCCGAATGGGCAAGGGCGTCGGCTCATGGCGCGGATTTGCCCTGATCCTTGCGATGATAGCTCCCATATCCGCGCTGGTATGGGTCGTTACTTCCAATGCGAGTTCAGCGATCATCATCTTTGGAATAGCAATCGTTATGTTATTTGTTTCGACTCCCGATTATAAGAGGTACATCATAGTCGGAGCCGCGGGACTGTTTGTTGCTGCGCTGCTTGTCATCATAATCATGGCCAACGCATCCGGAACGGATGCAGGCGGAGTCGGCGGATACCGCGGCGCGAGAATATTGGCCTGGCTTGATCCGGAAGCCTATGCATCGGGCAAAGGATTCCAGACTCTTCAGTCACTCTATGCGATCGGCTCAGGCGGATTCTTCGGCAAAGGCCTGGGAGAAAGCATGCAGAAGCTTGGTTTCATACCCGAGGCCCAGAATGACATGATCTTTTCCGTAATATGTGAAGAACTGGGATTGTTCGGAGCCATCGCCCTGATGCTTCTGTTCATCCTTCTGCTCTGGAGGCTTAAACTGATCGCCGACAATTCACATGACCTGTTCGGAGCGCTTCTCGTGATCGGAGTGCTCGGACATATCTCGATCCAGGTCATCTTAAATATCGCGGTTGTTACAAACACAATACCGAATACGGGTATATCGCTTCCGTTCATCAGCTACGGCGGATCGGCGCTGTTCTTTCTGTTAGGCGAGGTCGGAGTGTGCTTAAGCGTTGCCCGCGGTATCAGAGTGAGGGATCTTTGATGCGCAAGCGTGACCGGATCCGGGTTCCTGCGTGGCCCTACATACTGACCGGCACGATCCTTCTGGTACTCATATGCGCAATAGCGTGCGTTATTAAATTCTGTCATGTGCAGGCGGTCATAGTGGACGGCAACGTTCATTATACCGATGACCAGATAGCTTCGATGGTCATGGACGGACCGCTGGGCGACAATACGGTCTATCTCTTCCTTAAATACAGGGACCGTGAGATCAAGGATGTTCCGTTCATAGAGACCATGACAGTCTCGATCGAATCCAACGATACCATCAGAATAACCGTATTTGAAAAGAGTCTGGCAGGGTACGTTGAGTACATGGACAGATATATGTACTTTGACAGGACGGGTACGGTCGTTGAGTGCTCGCAGATCCTGACAGCGGGCGTTCCGATGGTGACCGGGCTTGATTTTGAATACTGTATCCTGTATGAGCCGCTTCCCGTGGACGACCCGAACCTGTTTGAAAAGGTTCTTGACGTATCCCAGCTCATGGACAAGTATGAACTTACGGTCGACAGAATACATTTTGCGGCCGACAGATCTTTGATCCTGTACTTCGAACAGGTTGAAGTCTATATAGGGGATGACGATTTCATTGATGAAAAGATCATGGTCCTTCCCGAGATCCTAGCCAAGCTCGATGGTCAGAAAGGTATGATAGACCTGACCGAATTCAAGAGCGGAGACACCATAACTTTTGAAAAAATTGATTGATAATCAAATTGATATGCATTATTATATATTAGTGTATGCGTATCATTAAGTGTTAGGAGGTAATGACCTTGCCACTTGAAATTAAATCCAATGAGATAGACGTTGTCTCCAAGATCATCGTTGCAGGTATAGGCGGCGCGGGCAACAATGCCGTAAACCGCATGATTGATGAAGGAATAGAAGGCGTCGAATTTATAGGTATAAACACTGATGTTCAGGACCTTCGCCTGTGCAAAGCCAAGACTCTTCAGATCGGTGAGAAACTGACCAAGGGACTCGGCGCAGGTGCCAAACCTGAGATCGGTGCCAAGGCAGCTGAGGAAAGTGCAGAGGAGATCACCCAGGCGCTCAAGGGCGCTGACATGGTCTTTGTAACATGCGGTATGGGCGGCGGTACCGGTACGGGTGCAGCTCCGCTCGTAGCCAAGATCGCCAAGGATATGGGTATCCTTACTGTCGGTGTTGTTACCAAACCTTTCAGTTTTGAAGCAAGCAAGCGTATGGAGAATGCCAACATGGGCATCGAGAACATCAAGGGCAACGTTGATACCCTGATCGTGATCCCCAACGACAAGCTTCTTCAGATAGTAGACAAGCGTACATCCATGCCCGAAGCATTGAAGAAAGCTGACGAAGTTCTTCAGCAGGCTGTTCAGGGCATCACGGATCTTATAAATGTTCCCGCAGAACTTAACCTCGACTTCGCGGATATCCAGACCGTTATGGAGAACAAGGGTATTGCCCACATCGGTATCGGATACGGCAAGGGCGATGACAAGGCACTTGAAGCTGTCAAGATGGCAGTTGAGTCACCTCTTCTTGAGACGACAGTTGCGGGCGCTACGGATATCATCCTCAACATCACCGGAGACGTATCACTTGTTGATGCTTCCGATGCAGCTAACTACGTAAGAGAACTCACCGGCGACAACGTTAACGTTATCTTCGGTACCAGATATGATCAGTCAATGGCTGATGCATGCAGCATAACCATCATAGCAACCGGTATCCGTGCGGAAGGTGCAGCCGCTGCCGAACCAGCTAACCTGCCACTTCTCGGTGGCGGCAGATTTATCACTCCTTCTTCCTTTAAGACATCACAGCCTGTAGCCGCACGTCCTTCAGGACTCGGAGCGGGTGCGTCACTGGCAGGAAGAACGGCAGGAACTCCCGCTGCAGGTGGTGCGGCAGCTTCGGCACACAGACCCGCGCAGGGTACTCAGCCCGTTGCTGCACAGGCAACACCGCATACATCGGGTACGCAGACTACCGTTTCAACACCAAACAGTGCAATGAAGATATCGAGCAATATAGATACCAAATCGCTCGAGATCCCTACATTCCTTAGAAAATAAGAAAGTGTGAGGTCTAAATGATATGAAGTGTCCCTTTTGCGGCCATGACAATACGAGAGTAATTGATTCAAGGCCTGCCGACGACAACAGCTCGATACGCAGGCGCAGGATATGTGACGAATGTGATAAGAGATTCACGACTTATGAGAAAGTTGAGACCATTCCTCTTATCATCATCAAAAAAGACAATAACAGAGAAGCATACGACAGGACCAAGATCGAAGCAGGTGTTTTAAGAGCCTGCCACAAGCGTCCCATCTCAGCTACCCAGATCACGGACCTGGTGGATGCAGTGGAAGTCGAGATCTTCTCTATGGAAGAAAAAGAGATCCCCTCAAGCGTTATAGGCGAACTCATCATGAACAAATTAAAGGATCTCGATGCAGTTGCCTACGTTCGTTTTTCTTCGGTATACCGTGAATTCAAGGATGTTAATACTTTCATGGACGAACTGAAGAAAGTTCTTGAATAACTATTGTTTTTTAAAAGAACGGATATTAAGTTTTATCCAAAAGTGACGATATATATTACACAACAGATAAGTCTCTACAAGGATGGATAAGACTGATGGGAATCAATTTTGACTACGATAATTTCATAAGCAGCTACGGAATGCAGCGCATTCCTACCGTTGATCCCTCTAATCTCGGTAAAGAAGCTCAGCAGACAGAAGCACCGGCCAAAGAGCAGCAGCAGCCTCAGGTCGGCTCAAGTTATGTGCGTGATGTTCCGCAGGCTCCCCGTACTGCCAATCTTGAGGATGTATCACTTACATTCAACAAGCAGGATGACTTCGGTACTATCGGAATGGATGTCGATATTGCCAAGCTCGATATGGAAAAGGTTGTTTCCGATTCCAAGAGAGACAGCATCCTTTCAGGTTATCGTACATTTGTAGGTCCTACACCCGAGCAGATGGTAGCAGAATTCGAGGACGGACTTGTGATAGCCAAGTAATTTGAGTAAATCTTCAGTTAACTCACCCGTGATCCGATAGGATTGCGGGTTTTTTTTTTGCCCGGATTTTGGTAATATTTTTACATGTTCAATTTATTTCCTACTTATTATACAGACTCGACGTATTCAATTGATTTTGAATCCATGTACAAAAGAGGGTTTCGGGCCCTTTTATTTGATATAGACAATACTCTGGTCGGACACAACGCTCCGCAGGACGTGCGGTCGCTTGAACTTATAGCGCGCCTTAAGGAGATCGGATTTAAATGCGGGGTCGTGTCGAACAATAAATACGAGAGAGTATCGTCTTTTGCTAAGCCTGCAGACATGTATTTCGCATATAAAGCAGGCAAACCGCTGGGACGCGGCTACAGACAGGTTATGGATGAGATGGGCGTGGGCCCTGATGAGGTGCTGTGTCTCGGGGACCAGCTGTTTACGGATGTCTGGGGCGCAAACCGCGCGGGATTCGTGAATATACTGGTCAAGCCGCTTGGCAGGGATATCGGCCTGCATATTTATTTAAAAAGGATAATCGAAAAGCCAATCATGCTGTTCGTGCTGCTTCGGAATAAGCGCGCGAAGAAGAGGTTTGAGGAGAGGTATCCGGAGAAATGAATATTAATGGTAAAACAAGGGTGTGCGGTCTGATCGGGGATCCGGTCGAGCATACGCTTTCACCTTACATACATAATACGATCGCTGCAGAACTGGACGAAGATCTGGTATATGTTCCGTTCAAGGTCAGCACCGGAGCCGTGTCCGATGCGGTAAAAGGAGCTTATGAGCTTGATATCTTAGGACTTAACGTCACTGTTCCCCACAAGAGGGAAGTGATAGGCACCCTTGCTTCGATCGATGAAGAAGCCGAAGCGATAGGCGCGGTCAATACGCTTGTCAGGACTGAGGGCGGATTCAAAGGATACAATACCGACCATATCGGGCTGAAAAAAGCGCTTGCGCGTGACGGGATATCGCTTAAGGGACGCAATGTCGTGATACTCGGCGCGGGAGGCGCTGCAAGGTCTGCCGCTTTCCTATGCGCTTTTGAGGATGCGAAGAGCGTTACGATCCTAAACAGAAGTGTGGACAAAGCCGAAGCGCTTGCGCTGGACGTGAATCAGTATTATAAAGCTGCAGCGTTATGTAAACCGCTGCCGCTTTCTGCCGCCTTATCATCAGGGACCGCAACAGGAACCCCCGCGGTTGACGGCGAAGATCTGATCGCGATCCAGACATCTTCGGTCGGCCTGTATCCGAACAATAATGATGTGATCATCGAAGACTGTGAGTTATACGACCGTATAGCTTACGGTTTCGATGCGATATATAACCCTGCGGACACTGCATTCATGAAACTCGTCCGCGCCCACGGGCATAAAGCTTCAAACGGCCTCGGTATGCTCATTTACCAGGGAGTTGCGGCCAACGAACTCTGGATGGGCAGGAGCGTACCCGAATCCGTTACGGAATTGCTTTTTGCACATATCGCGGAACTTGTTTAGCCGGCAGATGAAATAAAGGCATGAACTTTAAGAAACGCTGATATTCTGAGGTAACTACAGTTGAATATAATCCTTACGGGCTTCATGGGATCGGGCAAATCAACGCTCGGAATCAGGTTGAGCTACCGCATGAAGCAGCCGTACATAGACACAGACAAGTACATAGAGAAAAAGACCGGGCAGAGCATATCCGAGATCTTTGCATCTCAGGGAGAAGCCGCATTCCGCACAATGGAAACGGAGACGATCGATTCTTTTTTGCAGGAAGGGATCAAAGACCATGTGATCTCAACGGGCGGCGGGATCATCTTAAATGAAGATAACCACATGCTCTTAAAGAAGCTCGGAGTGGTCGTCTGGTTAAGGATAAGGCCTGAAACAGTCATGGTGCGGCTTGCCAACGATGTGAACCGTCCTCTTTTGCAAAGGGAAGACAGGGAGGAGGTCATACGCGAACTGATCGAGACGAGAGCGCCGTACTACCGGGCCTGCTCCGACGTTATAGTTGATGTTGATGACAAGACGCCCGCGCGCATCATGGATGAAGTCTTTACCAAGAGCCGCGGAGTCTGGAAGTACAAAAAGAGGATGAGATATGAGTAAGATTCTGGTCATAAACGGGCCTAACTTAAATTTCCTTGGCATCAGGGAAAAAGATGTATACGGAACCAAAAACTACGATGACCTGCTTGAGATGATCGCGAGGAAGAGCGAGGAGACGGGTTACGGCGTCGAAGTGTTCCAGACCAACCATGAAGGCGCGATCATAGACCGTATCCAGGATGCGTATTATGACGGGACGGTCGGGCTCATCATCAATCCCGGAGCTTTTACCCATTACAGCTACGCGATCCATGATGCTCTTGCTTCGGTCACGACGATGCCCAAGATCGAGATCCATATTTCCGATATCACGGCCCGCGAAGAGTGGCGCAAAGTCTCGGTGACAGCCCCTGCGTGCGACAAACAGATATACGGACGGGGACTTGACGGATACCTTGATGCGATCGATGAAGTGATAGCCATGGTATCCGAGACTGATGGGACCGGGTGATCCGTTTTGGTTAAATCTCACGGATTGACACGGTCCGTGGGTTGAATTATACTTGCCTATGGTTTAAAATGTATAGGAATGTTTGTTACTAATATATGGAGGATTGATTCATGATATCAGCAGGTGATTTCAGGAATGGTGTTACCATCGAAGTTGAAGGCGTGGTATACCAGATCATTGAGTTTCAGCATGTTAAGCCCGGAAAAGGAGCAGCTTTTGTCCGCACCAAGCTTAAAGATGTGATCAATGGCGGTGTGGTTGAAAAGACTTTCCGCCCTGTAGATAAATACCCGCAGGCACGTATTGACCGGAAAGATATGCAATACCTTTACGCGGACGGTGACATGTACAACTTCATGGATACCGATAATTACGATCAGGTGGCACT
>JAEEGL010578128.1_pt1 | contig 18222 bp, 10 predicted proteins | sample 9134231 | NCBI WGS metagenome assembly JAEEGL01 (sample SAMN16246548, study PRJNA631951) | gut metagenome | biome: gut microbiome; feature: rumen; material: fiber-attached | host: Bos | place: Iran: Karaj | collected 2018-10 | reverse complement strand
GTACAGGAACATCTGGCGCACATCGTCCTCGCTGAAGCCCAGCATCTGGTTGAACTGCGGATCAGCTGTGATATTAGTAGCGATGTTGTAGCCAGAAGTCAGGTCGTCCATCGTCACGGGACTCACGCCTATCATGAGCACACGCTCGAAATTGGGCTTGAAAATCTTGAAGATGTCACGATAGAAACCCTCCCCATGCGTCAGGCCTCTGTAGATGTCCTCACCGTGTTGATTCAAGACGGTATTGGTGAAGTTGTCGTATTCATCGACGATGAGGTAGAGGGGAATGCCCATTCCTTTGGCAACATTACCAATATAATTAAGCTTCTTTGTAGCTCTATTCTGTTGCTTTACTTCTGTAGCGAATCCATCATAAAACAAATGTTCATATTGACGGGCAAAGATATCAGCCATCACTCCGCAATAAGAATCGAAACTGTCCTTTAAATCTTCTATTCCTCCCGTTACCTGCGAGAAGTCCAGATGCAACACGGCATAGCTGTTGCGCAGGGCCGTGGGGTGGCTGCCTATCCACAGGTTGCCGAAATACTCCTCGAACTTATCAGCCAGGTTGATGTCGTAGTAGGCACGCAACATGCTCAGCAGCAGCGACTTGCCGAAGCGACGAGGACGGACGAAGAACAAGTAGCTGCTGGAGAACTCCAGCTTCGGGATGTACATTGTCTTGTCAACATAATAGTAGTGCTGACGGCGCATACGCTCAAAGTCGGCGATGCCAAGAGGCAACTGCATGATAGGCTGATTCGTGTTCATATCTTGACGTTTTTTACAATTCATGGGCAAAGGTACATAAAAACGAGTGAAATGCAAAAAAAAACTCGTTTTTCTTTTCATTTCCGAGTGCATTGTACCTTCGACCGCAGGTCAGAGATACAATCTTTTCTCGACCGTCAGTTTCTATACAATCTGAACTGATAGGGGAACGTGTCTTGTCTTTGATGCAGAGACGTGTGTTGCTTGGGAGCTCCCATTACTACCAGATAGAGATGCTTCAACACTTTGCCTTTCGGACAACTGAACACGGGGACGTCAGTATCGCCGTAAACCGATTTGCCATCGGTGGTCACACCAACGAAAGCGTAGTGCACTTGGTTGCCTTGCAACTTGATCCGCACCTTCTTTGATACAGGCAGGGGAATGGCATTGAAACCATACGCCTCTGGAGCATGGTGGGGGCGCAGCCAATGGCCGTCCAGTGTGTCCAGTTGGCAATTGAACGTGCAGGCATAAGGTCGTGTCTCTTGACGGGCATGCTTGAAGTCGAAGTTTATCAAGTGTTGATACCCTCGCAGCATCTCAAGGTTGAAGTCATCTTGTGAGAGATGATACATCCGTTTGTAGGTGCTGACAGGATCTTCACCTCTGCGTCCCTGTCGATAGAGCTCGGCGATGGACTTCCGTCCGTGAAGATCGCTCCACCATTGGATGACATAGGGTGAGTGATAGATGTTGTCCATAGCCAGATAAGCCTTGTGAGTGAGTCGCTTAAAAGCCTCGAAATGATAGTTCTCGTCACGTAACCACCACGGATTCACCTGCCAGAGCATCCACTGTGATGTCATCTCGTAGAAACCGCTACCGCCCCAGGCCTCACCCACGCTGTCAGCGGGAATCTGAAGCTGAAAGGAGTGACCCAGTTCGTGAGCCATACAGTTCATCGTCTTGTCTTGTATGCGATTTGGAGCTACCCACAGACCACCGATAAAGTTGTCGTAGGTGCCGCCGTAGGCTGTTCCGTCGAGTGAATACATCACCATGACCATCATCTTGTAGCGGTCGGCCTTGGAACCAGGTAGGGTGAAGCCCAGCGTGTCGCGGTAGAAAGAGTAGAACGACTGTACGCGATCCATGAGCACCGATAGATTGAAGGCCATCGGCTTGCCGTCAAGTTGCGGTGGACTCTGCAGGTCGTTGCCGAAGCCACGTTCCCACATGAAGATACAATCACGGGTCTCAGCCGATCGTTTCCAACACCATTTCGAGGTGTCACTCTCCAGATTCATCTGTCGGAGGTCTTCTGGTATGTATATCTTTTTCTGTGCTTTTGCGCATACTGACATTCCGATGAAGAAAGTCAGCAATAATATCATTCGTTGTGACATATTCGGGTTGTTTTTACTGATAGATGACGAAGTCGCTGAGCGAGGCCCAGGAGGCGTTGTCTGAATAAGTGGTCTGATAGGCTCCGATGGCAAGGGTGGGGGAGTTTACCTCGATGGGCGAGCCTGGCATGTTGCTCCAGTTGATGCCGTCCTTGCTGGTGCGGGCGAAGAGTTGGTTGCCGCGACGCTCCAGTTGAAGAATCGGGTCGAAGTCGTAGCCTTTGTAGTTGGGAAACTGTGGACGACCGCGACGGTTGAGTATCGTTAGCATATTGCCGCAGTTATAGAGCGGGAAAGCTCCCAACTGATAATAGGTAGGCGATTGCGGCTGGCTTTTCGTGTCAGCGACGATCAAGCCCACTTCGTTATAGGCTTTGATGCTGTGTTCGCGCAGCCCTTCCATATCAGCCACACGGGCTATCAACACGAAGTCGCCCTCCACTTCCTTGTAAAGTTGGGCACCGTTGGCAAACGGGGCGCTGTTGAAATCGGCCGTCTTGGCACTCAGCACAAAGGAGTCTTTCTGTTCAAACACGGCCTTTGCCGTAGGCGAGAGCGTAAATTTGCTGTCAGGGTCTATCTCTTCGAAATCATCATCGCCCAGTGAGGGTGTGTGCTCAGTGGCAAGCGATTGGTAGAGAAATTTTACAACCTCTGCTGTCGCTGCGTGTGGATAGATTCCCAAATTGCTGATATAGCCCATGAAGTTGTTGGTGCCAGTACCATCGGCACCGATCGTGATATGTCCTTCAGGCCGCACCATAAGAAAATTGTTCTGCTCTCTAACCAATTCTCCGTTCAGATACACACGCTCTTTCCAACCATCGAAGGTCACCACCCAGAATTGCCATTTGCCCTCGCCTGCCTTGATTTGTTCAGGCAGACCGTAGCTCTCGAACGATCCGTTGTGGTTGATGAGGCCCGTTTGTGGGTCGGTGCCCAGTCGCAGTTCGGCCGTGGCAAGATCGGCTCGTGAGGTAGAGAGTGAGGCAACCGTTGATACGGGGCCCACCTTGGTGCTCAGCACCCAGGCGGCAATCGTATAGGGCGCATTGTAACGGTAGTCCTGTGGCAGCGGCTGTTCGCTCACCAGCTGTTGGGTGCCGTTGAAGAAGAGTGCCCAGCGTCCGTCCTTCACGCGGACACGGATGGGCTTGTTGGCCTTGAAGGTCATCGTTGGGTTCTTCGCATTACCACACACCACTTCAGTCACATCGAAAGGCTTTTGGCCATTCCGAATACCCAGCATCTCGGCATTGAGCACGATAGGGGCGGCTGAGCGCTTACTGGCCTCTACATCTTTCTGATGCATGCCTGGGTAACTATCATTCCCTTCAGTTTGGAGTTCAGGCAGTAAGGGCGCTTTTTTCCACACCTTTACATTCCAGATAGCGGGCATGTGTCCGTTTTTCTGTGTATCGGTAATGGTGATGCGCAGGTAGCGGGCCTTCGTGGCTTTGGTTTTGTCAATCATCGGAGAGCCTTGTTGCGTGTTGGCGGAGCGGTCGGCAAAGAGAGTCCAATGTGTGCCATCGAGCGAGGTCTCTATCTTGTACTGATAGAAGAAGGTGGCATATTCAAATTGAGTCCACACCTCTGTGAACTTTTGCACTTTTCCTAAGTCAATCTGCAACCATTCATCCTGATGCTTGCCCTGTCCCCAATTGGTATGGGCAGCCTTCCACAGCGTGGCGTTGTTGTCATCGACGGCATATTCAGGCTTGAACCAATAATCGTAATATGAAGAGGCTGTGACTTTGGCACCAAAGGCGAGATTGAGTTTAGGGTTGTGAGGTAAGATGGAAGAAGAAAGAGGTGACTGATGCGTTGGCACGATGGGTAGGATAGTGCCGTCGGCAGCGAATTTCAGTTCGTCGATACACACCTGACGGTTGAATCCGTGCACGCTGCGTGGCAGATTATGGCGATGGTACACGATGTAGTACTTGCCGTCCTGCTCCAAGATGCTATGGTGTCCAGGACCGTGAACGGTTTGGTCGGCATTGGTCTTGAGAATGCAGCCCTTGTATTCGTAGGGGCCCATCGGCCCTACGGTCGAGGTGGCATACTGCACGCGGTAGGTATCGTCGTGACATGAGCCGCTGCTGTAGGTGAAATAATATACACCGTTTTTCTTGAATACGTAGGGCGCTTCGAAGAAATCAGTAATCTCCGTGTTCGGAATGAGTTTCTTCTCGGCGAAGCTCTTCAGGTCGCTGTTCAAACGGGCTACGCCGCAACCAAAGCCCTTGTAAATGCCCCAAGTACCGAAATAAAGATAGGTGGAACCATCCTCATCCACGAAGGTCTGTCCGTCAAGTGTGATGGCATTCGTCACAAAGCGGTCGGGCACTAGTACGGCATCCGTTTTGCCCAGCACGTTCTTCCAGGGACCGATGGGCGAATGGCCAATCCCTTCATGCAGCACGCAAGGCTCACAGTAGAAATAGCGGTAGCTGCCGTCGGGCGCTTGCATCACATCGGGTGCCCATACCACTTCGGTGGTGGGCCAGTTCATGATGAGGTTTTTCCAGTTCACGAAGTCCTTGCTCACCCATACCTGTGCTGGCCCATAGCCGTTGCCTGTGCCGTCGGTAGTGGCATAGAGGTAGTAGGTATCGCCAAATTTTCGGATGGTGGGGTCGGCAAAATAGCCGGGAATAAACGGATTGCCCGCACCTGGCGTGTTCCAGAGCGGGCTTCCGTTTTGCGCGTGGGCAACCAAGAGGGCCCCCAGCATCGTAATAGTCAGTAGTTTTTTCATGTCATGGAGTTTCTGCGTTCTATTTCACAACCGTCTTCCTGCCCTCAATGATATTGATGCCTTTCTGAGGCTGCGTCAGTCGGCGGCCCTGTAGGTCGAACAGGTTTTGGGTTTTGGGTGTTGGGTGTTGGGTGAGCGCTTGAATGCCTGTGGGGTCGTTGTATTCTATGTTGACCAGCGTGGCACCATATTCCGTATTGGTAATGTGTACACGGAAGATGAAGCGAGCCATGGCCTCTTTGCCGTCGGCCTGCTTGTAGCGCAGAATCTGTCCGAAGGTATAGTCGCTGCCCTGACTGACGCTGCCTGGTTTCTGTCCGATGTTGAACGAAAGCGAGCCTGCCTGATATTCGCTGTAGAGCACGCCACTGGCATATTCGGTGGCAGCACCTGTAGCACTAAACCAGTGTCCGTAACCGTTGGCAGTGCTGCCTCTGTTTACACGGGCTTGTGTTCTGGGATTCATGGGATAGAACATGATGTGACCGACCGATGGGCCGCTCGAAGTCCACGTCTGCAGCTTGTCGGTAATCTCAGTCGCATTCATCTGGAAGGCAGTGCCCAGCATCGCTTGAGCACGTCCGGAGATATTGACGGCAACAGCGTCATAGCTGTTCAGCTTCGGCAGGTTTACGTCGTAGGTCAGGGTGATGTCAGCCACATCACGCCCGTCAATCTCCGAGGCCACATACACCTGGGCTCTACTGCCTAAGGTGGTGCCTTCGAGACTGAAGCGGTAAGGCCACTGGTCGTCGTTGTTGGCATTTTCGTCCCATTTGTGCTGGATGTAGGTGGTCGGCGCAGGCACTACGATGAGCCACAGCTGCTGTGTGCCTTCGGGTACGGTCATGCTGACATCGCAGGTCTTCATTAGGTTTGTCTCACAATAGAGTGAGTCTGCGTTGAAATAACGGCGTGTGCCGTCGTTGAGCAGCGCCACATAGCCCAGACGGAACCCACGCTTGCTGGCGTTCGAGGGCTTGACGTAGGTAGTGCGGGTGCTCTTGCCCCATGCGGTCTCACCGTTCATCATCTCGGCGGGGTCGCCTTGTGCCAGTTTCGACATGGCGGGCAGCGCCGTGAAGTGGGTGGTGACTGTGGTACCGTGTTCAGGCACAGTCAGGGGGATGATGTTGAAGCCCGATGCCTGGGGGACTGAAGAGAGAGCCACCTGATAGGCCGTATCGCCCAGTGCTACGCAGTGGTAGTCGAAGTCGCCGATATAGTTCTTGCCATAGGAACGGCAGGCATTAAGATCCCAGGTAGCACAGCGGGCAGCATAGTCGTAGTAGAGACGGAAGAGTCCTGTGGCATCGAGGCCTTTGAGCTTCATCAAAGCTTGGTTGAAATCAGTGCCATTGCCACGGCTCTGTCCCGTCATCGGGGTGTTCCACACCTGAGCAACGGTAGTGATGTCGTTGTAGTACTCGTTGATGAAATAGTGGAACCAATAACTCTGATAACGGTGCCATTCGTGCGAGAAGGCAATGTTATGGCTTTTGCGGAACACCGAGATGCTTTGGTTGAACATCTCGTTTGGATAGGACTGTGCAGCCTGCCACTGTGCGGTCTGTTCCCAGATGGCCTGACCGTTGCCGCAAGCCAAATGGAAGCCTGTGTTGTCGGTATCAGAATCCTTGTGGCCGCTATGCTCTGAGTAGCACATGTAATGGAACGAGTGACCGACCTCATGTGCCACGCTATGCCCTACGGGCTTGCAGGTTGAGGGACTGAGCCAGAGTGCGGACACCTGATAGTCATAGCCGCCGCCGTAGCACACCCAGTCGGTGGTGTGGTTCATCAGTACCATCACCTTGTATTTCGAGAGGTTCGAGGAAGCAGGGTCAACGAAGCCCAGCTGGTTGATCTCCAAGTCGAAGAAGGCCTCGCACTTCTGTAGCAGGTCTTGCTCGTTGACTTGGTAGGCCGAAGGCGACTTCGAGGGAAGGGTATTGCCGTAATACTTGTCCCAGAACACAATGACATTGTCCGACTCTATTGAGCGGCTCTTTGACCATGTGTATTTGTTGTCAGGGTCATCCTCAGCGTAGAGTAATGAATCGCTCGGCCAGGGGTTACGCCATTCGTTAGGGATATAGACTGTTTTCTGTGCCCAGGCAGCGGAAGACAGGACAAACAGGAGTGCGAAAGAAATAAGTTTTTTCATCGTTATTGTTATTTTTAATTCAACTTTCAATTTTCAGGGATGGCAGCGATGAGGTAGGAGAGATGTATCAGGCGGTTTTTCAGCCAGAGGTGCATCTTCTCGAGCTCAGTGTCGAATTTCTTCTTTTTCAGAGGCCAGCGGATGAACTCGCGTTCCAAGGCTCCGCTCTCTCTCAGTTGCTCGACGTATTTCATGCACTCATCCCAGTTTCGGGTGACGATGGAGTCCTTTACCGAGGCCCATTGTGCCTTGTAGGCTTTCACGAACTCCTTGCAACCGAAGATGTCGGTGAAGAATTGCGGCACATAGCTGTAGTTGCCGTTGCGCTTCAGGGGATTGGTACCCATTACCGTCTCGGTGAAGTCAGCGAAATAGTCGTGACCCGTGTACATGTTGCTCCAGTCGAAGTCATAGCCGGCATCAAAGTCCCATAGCGGCCCCATCACCCATTTGCCATCGCCGTCCTTGTGCATGTAGATGGAGCGCGGTGCCGACAGTTCGACATTATAGACAAACTCTTGGATTTGCAGGTATTTGATGAACGACGGGATGTCAAGCAACTGCTCAATCTGAGTATAGTTCTTGCTTTTGATAGCTGTTTCCAGCAGAGCCAGCTCTGCTTTGACAGAATCACAGGTGTTGGCTGTGAAGTGTTCATCATCAGGATATTTCACGCAGACAGGCATACGATATACCTTCGACCAGAAATTATCGCTGGCATAGGGTTGCTCACTTGGTCCGTCATCGACATCGAGCGAGATCAGGATGCCTCGCTCCTTACTGATAGCCACGCGGTGCTCGTGCTGCTGTATCTGCTCGGTGAGCTGGTAGAGTCCGCGATAGTCGCCGTTCAGAAACACTTCAACGTAGCGGGTATGATTCGTGTAAGGAAGTCCCAGCCAGCGCCCCATCTCAAAGACAAAGGTGTTCATCAGGTCGGTCACGTCGCGATAGTTGGCCAGCAGTACCCAGCTCTTCGCTTTGTCCAGTCCCAGCACCTTGTGCTTGTCGTTGAGCTTGAGACGGAAGGGCTTCTTGTCGTACCATAGGAACGAACTGTTGCCGCGTCCGCGAATCTGTGCGTTGGCCGAATAGTTGGAGAACGACCCTTGGGCGTTCAGCGCCAGGTGACAGTCGCTGTAGTAGTCCTTTGAGGTAACATCACGTCCGTCTTTCGTGGTCAGGTAGAGCTGAAACACCTGATAGGGATCTTTCGTCTCTTCCAGCGGCTCTCTCTCGAAAGTCAGGCTGTCGATATGCTCAATGCTGAACGGTACGGTCTGTCCGCCAGTGACATGAAACTGTACCTGATTTTTGGCATTGCCGATGGTAATCTCGTCAATGCTGTCAACCACTACTGGAAAGTTCCACAGGCCGCCCAGCTGGTTCATATAGACATGAGCCCGCTGCTGCGCATGCGAAGACAAACAGAGCATGGTTGTCAGGATCGTGATTAGTAAAAGTAGCCGTTTCATGCAACGATTGTTTTTTTTGACGTTGCAAAATTACACATCTATTTTGTAATCCGATTTAAATTTCGTCTAAAATTGATAGAAAAAGCGTCTAAGTTTGTCATTTCTGAAAAAATCATACAATTTTATCACGACTTTAGACAATAGTTTTATGCTTGAGCGGAAAAAAGTGATACCTTTGCGGCATAACTATTATTCTACGTGATATGAAGAAAAGCATTTTCATAAGCTTGTTGGTAAGCGTGTCGGTCTGGGCGTATGCTCAGTCCGACCGCGTCACCACGTTGCAAGGTGCACGCACACTGGTGGTGACTGACAGCGAGGGGCAGCGTGATTATTATCAGGTGACCACCGCCAAGCCCTTTGTCATTCGTAAGGAAGACGGCCAATTGGTACTTCCTGGTAAGCAACAGCGTTTGGCCGACGTGAAGAGCCTGCGACTGGAGGTGCCGCAGAAATTCCAGCTCAGCGAAGACAGCACTACCTTTACGGCTTACAACGTGGATCATGGCCTTTTGGCTCTGCGCCGTTCGCTCCAGCTGAACAAATGGAACTCGCTGGTGGTACCCGTGGCGGTCACAGGTCTGCAGGTGAAGGACGCCTTTGGCGAAGACGCGCAGTTGGCTGCCTATCGCGACATCATTGAGATAGAAACGGAGGCACAGGTCAACTTTCAGACCATCGACCTGAATACCGACGAGGTGGTGCTACAGCCCAATCAGCATTATCTGGTTCGCCCCACACGTGAACCCGACATTGCCGTGGGCAAGACTTCTACGGTCAACTATGGTACAGCGAAGGTGACTGGTCCTGCCTATCTCATTGCCGCTGCCACGATGACTTCGGACGATAAGACTCCCCAGTTTAAGTCGGTGCGCTCAGAGCAGGATAATGTGAGGCTGCGCTTTAATGGTACTTATACGCTGCGCGATGGAAGACAGAAGTTAATCAATGTGTTTCGAATGAATGACGAGGGCAACATCGGCATGCAGACCGACTCCGTGGCTGTCAAGGCATTTACCTCATGGATGGTGCAGGCCCGCAACACCAACCAGACGGCTATTCGCTTCTATGTCGATGGCGTTAGTATCTCAGACGATGCAACAGGTCTGACTCAAATTGAGCGCTCGACCTTTGGTCGCTTGCTACCGGAGGGACGCAAGAATGGAGAATTGAGAATTGAGAATTATTATGACCTGCAAGGCCGTCAGGTGCTCAACCCCAGAAAGCGCGGACTCTATATTATTAATGGTAAAAAGGTGTATGTGAGATGAAGACGACGATATTTTCCATCCTATTGCTGGGACAATGCTGTGCCATGAGTGCACAGGACTCCCTTTGGGTGCGCTATGATAACCGTTTCCAGAAGAACGTGGGCGTTTCGATTGCCAATGCCGACTCTATAGAGGTGAAAACTGCCCAGGTGAAGGTCTATGCGCCTACTGGCACGAAGACCGTCACGGCTGCTGCTGGCAAGAGCACTATCCTGTTGGCCAATCCTGGGCGTTATCTGCTGAAGCCCAGCACCTATAGCGGTACCAACTACGAGAATCAGAACGCCACCTCTGGCTATAATTTCGCCCATTCCCTTGAAAGCGAGCACTTCGCTGTGTTCTGGGACGTGCGCTATGGCAATAATCCTGACAAGATCCAGTTTCCTGGTGATGGCAATGTGACCAAGGCCAGCTATGTGCTCGACATTGCCGAGAAATGCTGGAAGATGTATGCTGACGAGCTGGGCTTTGTCAAGGAGGGCAGTTCTGTTACTGACAAATATAAGATTCAACTCTACATTCCCTATCAGAGCGACTGGCGAGCCGATGCCTCTGGTGTGGACGGACAGGAGTCTGACGGCACCTGGAGCAAGACGGGCATAGGTCATTTCAACCCTTGGGCCGCCAATGCACGCGGTGGTCATACGGTAGCGCATGAGGTGGGACACACGTTCCAATATCTCGTTGGAGCCGACTTAGGCTCTTCCCATGGCTACGGATGGGGCTTCAATGGCGACGGCTGGGGCGATTGTGGCTGGTGGGAGAGCTGTGCCGACTGGCAAGCCTATCAGATATTCCCTGACCGTCAGTTCACCGATGGTGAATACTTTGAGCAGCATCTTGACTATCACCACCTGAACCTGTTGCATGAGGACTGGCGCTATGCCTGCTGCTACATACAGGACTGGTGGTGCATGAAGTACGGCCGTGACTTCATCGGGCGTCTTTGGCGAGCTTCCAACAAGAGCGAAGACCCCGTGCAGACCTATAAGCGCATGAATGGCAACATGAGTCAGGAGCAGTTTTGCAACGAACTCATGGAGGGCTATATGCGCATGGCCACCTGGGATATCGATGGTGTGCGCGACCGTGCTAAGCATCGTATCGGACAGCACAAGAAACGCCTGAAGGTGGTCGATGCCGCTACCGCTACCTATACCACCGATTCAGCCACCTGCATCCAGAACTACGGCTATCACATCACGAATATGAAGGTAGCAACAGCAGGTACTGTTGTCAAGGCCAACTTCACAGGCCTCACCGATGCAAAGGGCTACCGATATGTCAATAAGGCGCGCGCAGGCTGGCGCTATGCCTTTGTGGCCTACAGCAGCGACGGTACCCGCACATACGGCGAGGTGAAAGCCGATAAGGAGGGCACCGCCGAACTGACAATCCCCACAGGCTGCACTCGTCTGTTCTTCGTGGTGATGGGCGCGCCCACCGTCCACTGGCAGCATCCGTGGGATCGCTCGAAGGATGCCTCCTCGTGGACGCAGAACAATGAGCAGTGGCCTTATCAGGTGCAGTTCGAGAATACTAAACCTCTATAAATCATTCATTTCGGAATAGCATGAAAAAGATAATGATGACAGTCCTCCTGTCAGCACTGATGCTCACAAGCATGGCGGCCGACCGCAGTATCGTGAGCGTGAAAGACGTCAAAGTGGAGGTGCAGGTGGGCAATACCCCCCAGTTGCCTTACCAGCTGTGGGTGACCTACGCCGACGGAAAAGGTGAGTACCGACAAGTGCGCTGGCAAAACTCGTCGCTCGACGTAGAGCAGGAACAGGCCGATGCTTCGCGTCATCCCGCAGGCTCCAGCTATGAGGTGCGTGGCTTCATCGTAGGCGACAACACTACCTCCAATGGCTATCCTGTCAAGGCGCGCGTCAGTGTGGTGCAACAGGCTCAGCCCCTGCCTTCGCAACAGCCTGTGGCCCAGCCCCTGCCGTTGGGCAAGGTGCAGCTGACGGGTGAGAACCGCCTGACGCACAACCGTGATCTCGATATTGCCAATCTGCTGTCGCTCGATCCGAAACAGCAACTTTACAACTATTATGATACCTATGGCATGACGATGACAGGCTGTCCTGTGGCCGACGGCTGGGATTCGCCTACCACTAAGTTGAAAGGTCATGGTACTGGCCATTACCTCTCTGCCTTAGCGATGGCATACGCCAGCTGTCAGAATCCCGCTGACAAGCAGCAGCTGAAGGAGCGCATCAGTCTCATGCTGACTGAGATGCGCCGCTGTCAGGAGCGTACCTTCGTGTGGAGTGATTCTTTAGGCCGCTATTTCGAGGCTCGTGACGTGGCACCAGAGACAGAACTTCGCCAGCTGAAAGGCTCGTGGAAGGATTTCGACCGCTACAAGCAGGACTATCGTCACTACGGCTATGGCTATATCAACGCCATTCCGCCCCAGCATTGTGTGCTCATCGAGATGTATCGCCCCTATAACAACGAGGACTGGGTGTGGGCACCTTATTATACTGTGCATAAGCAACTGGCCGGACTGATTGATATCGCCAACATCGTTGAAGATAAAGCCATCAGCGAGAAAGCCCTCACCATAGCCCGCGACATGGGTCTCTGGGTGTGGAACCGCTTGCACTATCGCACCTACGTGAAAAAAGACGGCACACAGGCAGAGCGTCGTGAGCGTCCCGGTAACCGCTACGAGATGTGGAACATGTATATTGCTGGCGAGGTGGGCGGCATGGCTGAGTCGTTGGCCCGATTGTCAATGATGGTCTCGGATAAGGAGCAGCGCGATCGTTTGCTCGAGGCTGCCACTTGTTTCGACTCACCCGCCTTCTTCGACCCCTTGGCCCGTAATGTCGATGCTATCCGTACGCGTCATGCCAACCAGCACATCCCCATGATCACGGGTGCGCTGAAATGCTATGAGGCAGGCGCTGATGCCTACTATTATAACGTAGCACAGAATTTCTGGCACATGATACAGGGTCGTTACCGTTATGCTATGGGAGGTGTGGGCAATGGAGAGATGTTCCGCTTGCCCTACACCCAGATGCTTTCAATGGCGAATAATCCTGAGCCTACGCTCAACGAAACCTGCTGTGCCTACAACCTGGCAAAGCTCACCAAGGACTTGAACTGTTTCAATCCTGATGATGCCAGCTATATGGACTATTACGAGCGACTGCTCTACAACCAGCTGGTGGGCTCTATCAATCCCCATCAGTACCAAGTGCTCTATCAGTATGCCGTGGGCCTCGATGCCTCGAAGCCTTGGGGCAATGAGACTCCGCAGAGCACCTGTTGTGGTGGTACGGGTGCTGAGAACCATGTGAAATATCAGGAGGCCGCTTACTTCGTAAAAGCCTCCCCCAACCCCTCCAAAGGAGGGAAGACGGAAGAGGGGCAGGGGGAGGCCTGTCTTTGGGTAGCCCTCTATCTGCCTACCACCGCCCATTGGGAGGCTCAGGGCGTCACCATTCAGCAGGAATGCCAATGGCCTGCCGAACGCTCCATTATCCGTGTTCTCCCCAACACCCATCACCCAACACCCAACACCCATCACCCAACACCCAACACCCGCTTCTCCATGAAGCTCCGTGTCCCCTACTGGGCTACCGAAGGTTTTGATGTCAAGCTCAATGGAAAGTCCATCACCTCCAACACCCATCACCCAACACCCAACACCTACATCGAGATTCCCCTTCGCAAATGGTCGAAGAAGGATGTAGTAGAGGTGATTATGCCTTTCACCCGTCACCTCGATTATACGCCCGATAAGTTGGAAGTGGCAGGGAAGCAAACCTACAGTCCGATGTGGACGGCTGCCCTGATGCAGGGACCGCTGGTTATGGCTGCTACTGGGGTGAAGACCTGGGAGGAGGCCACCATCCATAACGAGGCCGACTGGAACCGTTTCCATTTCGTGCCCGATTACGAAGCCGACCGTCATGTCACCCATTATTTCCGTCTCGATGACCCTGTGCCTCCTGCTACTGAGGTCGACACGCTGGTGTTGCAGCAGACACTCGATATGGCTCGTAAGCGCATAGAGGCACAGCAGGCTTGGCTGGCGCTGACGGTGAAGGTGCCTGACCATGCACCTTGGGCTCCTCATGGCTATGCCCGCATGATGGAGCAGTATGGTCAGTGTGCATCCATCCTCACGACAAAGGTCAATCCTGTCGAGGCTGAGAAGTCGCTGTCGCTACTCAATGCGTCGCTGACCGCTATGCGTCCAGGTAATCTGGCTGAGTTGGAGGATATGGATGAACTGAAACAGCTCATGGAGCAGGTGCGTGCGTTGCCGCGAACCGACCAGCGTCGCGATGCCCTGCGCCGTGCCGATAGGGTGGTGCGCTACGTGACCGATGGCAGTGGCACCAAGGACATGATTCAGGGTGCTGTCAAGGAGCTTAAAGAATTAAGAGGTAAGAATTAAGAGTTAAGATGTGTCGCCTGCGGCGATTATGAATTAAGAGGTAAGAAATAAGAAGTATGAAGCTGTTGATGAGAATCGGAATGACGATGGTGCTGGCCTTGGCATTGGTGCAAGGGGCTTCCGCACAAAACAATAGCGATATCAAGGATGCTTACAAGCGTGCCTTTGGCATTGGCAGTAAATATTCTTGGAAAGTAAAGAACGGTGACGTGAACGTGCATCTGAAACGCGGCACTCATCAGTTCTGGTACTCTGTCTATGACGGTAAGCAGCAGGTCTATAAGTTGGTTGATGCCGACAAGAACACAGTAGAACTGCTGCCCGAGAATCCAGAGCAGCGTGACAGACATCGCCGTCCGGAATGGCGAGGACGTCAGCGCCACTGGATGGAAGTGCCCGATGAGAAAGACGGAGTACAGACCTCGCCCGATGGCCAGTTGCAGGTGTTCCACAAGGATTATAACCTGTGGGTAAGGCAGGACGGACAGGGGCGTGCGCTGACCACCAACGGTGATTCTTCTTATTACTATTCATCGTGGGGCTCGTTTTCTTCCGATGGCCGCTATTTTGCTACCGTGCGCATCAAACCTGCGCCCAAGCGCTATGTCTATTACGTAGAGTCATCACCATCCCCCCTCCCTCAACAAGGAGATACGAAGACTAGTGATCAAGCCTTCCCCCTCTCGGGGGGATTGAGGGGGGTATCCCCTATACTCCACAAACAGGAATACGCCAAGCCTGGCGACTCTCTGAACTATCGTGTGCCTGTTGTTGTGGAACTGGCTACAGGGCGCGTAGTGGAACCCTCTACGGAACTGTTTGAACGCCAGTATCAAGTGACGGCTCCCCGTTGGGAGGCTGACAACGAACATTTGACCTTCGAGTTCAATGAGCGCGGACATAAGACTTATCGCGTGCTGGAACTGTCGGCCAAGACGGGGCTCGTAAGGACGCTGATAGAAGAGAAGAACGACAAATACATCAATTACAACCGTCAGCGACGCATCGATCTTGAAGACGGACGCCATATCATCTGGACGAGCGAGCGCGACGGTCGCAACCACATCTATCTGTATGACCGTCAGAAAGGTCAGTTGGTGCGTCAGATCACCAAAGGCGAATACTATGTGCGTGGTATTCAGCGCGTCGATGAGAAGGCTGGCGTCATCTACTTCTCTGCAAGTGGAAAGAGCGGTTTGCGCAGCAGCGATCGTTCGGATGGGTCTAATCATAATTCTCAATTCTCCATTCTCCATTCTCAATTCCAGAGTGAAGATCCGTATTTAATTCATTATTACAAGATCGGTCTCAACGGCAAGGGGCTGACATGCCTCACCCCTGAGGAGGGCAACCATAAAGCCACCTTCACGGAGGATATGACCTATCTGATTGACACCTATTCTACCGTTACGACGCCGCCCGTCACCGTATTGCGCTCTGGTAAAGATGGAAAAGTCCTGCGCACGCTGGAGACGGCAGATATCTCTGCCCTGGAAGCTGAGGGATGAAAGGCCCCAGAGGTGTTTGTGGCCAAAGGACGCGACGGCAAGACGGATATGTGGGGACTCATCCAGCGTCCTTCGAACTTCGACCCAAAGAAGAAGTATCCTATTATCGAGTATATCTACTCAGGCCCTGGCGACCAGTATGTACCCAAGACTTTTACCCCTTGGCTCTATTACCTTCAGAACATGGCAGAGCTGGGCTTCATCGTGGTGCAGGTGGATGCCATGACCACCTCGTTCCGTACACGCGAATTTGAAGAGGTGTGCTATAAGAACCTGAAGGACGGTGGACTGCCTGACCGCATCGCTTGGATCAAAGCCGCAGCAAAGAAATATCCCTATATGGACGCTGACCGTGTGGGCATCTATGGCTGTTCGGCTGGCGGACAGAATGCCTTGGCGGCCGTGTTGTGGCACGGCGACTTCTACAAGGCGGCCTATGCTGCCTGTGGCTGCCACGATAACCGCATGGATAAGATTTGGTGGAACGAGCAGTGGATGGGCTATCCCGTGGATAGCAGCTATGTGGAGTGCTCGAATGTGGAGAACGCCTGGCGACTGGAGCGTCCGCTGATACTGGTGGTGGGTGAGTTGGACGACAACGTGGATCCTGCTTCTACCATGCAGGTGGTTAACGCCTTGGAGAAAGCTGGCAAGGACTTTGAGTTGGTGGTCATCACGGGGGCTCACCACACCATGGGCGAGACCTACGGCGACCATAAGCGCTACGACTTCTTCGTGCGCCACTTGTTAGGAGCCGAGCCTCCCAAATGGAGTGAGTTGAAATAGAACCGTTTATTCCTTTTCCACTACTGAGATTTCGTGAAGGGTAAACAATCCGTTCTCGTCAATTGTGATGGGAACAGAGAACTCTGGCATATCATCGTATGTCAGTACTAGTCCTGTAGTAAACTTCACGCCAGGAATGAAGATGACCTTCGGCTCATCACCGCTGACGTCGTAGTACAACTGTTCGCCTATCCACAAAGGCTGCTCTTCGTTGAATCCACCCATGTCTTTGACGGTATTGGTGACGGTCGCCAACAGCTTGTCGCCATCATAGAGCGAGATCGTTTCGCCCTCGATGGTATAGCCTAAACGCTGCAACAGTTCCTGCTGTACACCGTAGGGGTTTACCTCCGTCTTCACATACGCTAAATCGTTCTCGCCAAAGCGAATCTGATGGAGCCATTCCACGCTGACGCCCGTACCTTCCATCGCCGAGCTGGTCAGCCAGAGGTCTCCCGTCGTGGCATTGAACTTCGCCTGGGGTTCACGACTATTGCGGATGTTAGGGAAGGTGGTGGACATGGATCCCTTGGTCACCTGGATGCCATAGCCCATAGTAGAGAATTCGTCCATCTCGTCGATGCTCGATACATATACTTCGTTCACGCTGTCGTTCATCAGCTCATGGCAATGGTATTTCATGGCCTTGGCTGTCGCCTGCTGAACGCTGTCGGGCATCATGTCCGAAGCCATCGGCTCTTCCATCGTACCTGCCATCTGCTTCGGCTCTACACTTGCACTCTTGCATCCTGCCATCATCAGACTCATAGCAAAGAATGCTATCGCTAAACTGATCAATTTTCTTCTTTCCATCGTTGTATAAGTTTGCGGATGCAAAAATATCACTTTATTTTCATCTGACCAAAAAAGTCCAGATTTTCTTTGGCGGTTTCCCATATATTTCGTAATTTTACCCCGTGCATCTGATGCACGCATACATTCTTGTTTGCTCATCGATTGCGACGTTCTTATTTCTCTCCTACAGATTATACTGATTTTACGGAGATGCTTCGCAACCATTTTCAACGCGCAGCCATCATCACTTCAGCGCTGACAAAAAATCCGATGAATCCGAAAAATCCGTAGGCAACAAACACATTATCCGTTGATAAATCACTCCTCTGCTGAATCAAAATTCTTTGACCCTTAAACTTTTGGGTGTCAGCTTTGACACCCTTTTTTATGAGTGTAGAATCATCCACTCAACAGATACTCAAGCCTTTTGGATGAATCTAATATTGATTGGAGGGGAATTCAATATGGATTCTATTCGAATTGATAATAAAAAATGTTTTTATCGACATATCCAATTTTGTTTGTTCAAACCATGATGTCTCTCATTCTTAGCGAGTTGTGGTGAAGGCAAATTGGATAGTTATGGTACGAACTGGAATAACTCATGTCTTGTTTTGCTACCTCGGGAGTCTGCACGTGCGGTCTCAGGAGTCTGCACGTGTTGCCTCGGGAGGCTGCAAGTGCATGCTCGGGCAGTTCTTTATTGACGCATTTGACGCTATATTTTGAAACCTTCCCTCGTACACATGCGTGTATGTACGCGTGAAAAGTAAAAAAGCATCGTGATAGACGAGCCGGATAAGGGTGACTATCATTTCCATTTTTGAGTAGATTTTATGTTTAAAAATCAGCGAAATTCAAAAATATTTTCTCGTTTTCGCTGATTTTTAAGCAAAAGATGCATGAG
>JAEEGL016819301.1_pt1 | contig 18223 bp, 7 predicted proteins | sample 9134231 | NCBI WGS metagenome assembly JAEEGL01 (sample SAMN16246548, study PRJNA631951) | gut metagenome | biome: gut microbiome; feature: rumen; material: fiber-attached | host: Bos | place: Iran: Karaj | collected 2018-10 | reverse complement strand
CTTGTTGACAAGAACTGCAGTAGCAGTCACACCGGGGTAGGACATCATCTCATTTTCGATTTCACCCAATTCAATTCTGAAGCCATTGAATTTTACCTGACTGTCGGTTCGTCCAAGATAGACGAGTTCCCCTTCTTCGTTCCATCGGGCCATATCGCCGGTGTGATACATGGTCTCCCCCTCAAGGAATGGGCATGCTGTAAAATGACTGGCTGTTTGTTCTTCCTGTCTCCAGTATCCTCGTGACATTTGGCGACCTATCAGACACAGTTCGCCAGGAATACCGAGAGGGACAAGTTGGCCCATATTGTCAACAATCACAGACATACTGTTAGGCACGGGACGTCCTATGGGAATAGTGTTAACAACTTTTTCCTGATCGACAATATGATACGAAGAACAGACGGCAAATTCCGTAGGTCCATATTCATTGATCAGCTTTACAGAGGTCTTACGCAACTGTTTCATCTTCTCACCACCCATCACCATATAACGGAGGGGTAATTCAAATCTGTTGATCATCTCCATGCCCATCTGCGTGCTTATCGAAATACCAGTGATGTGCTGTTCACGGAAATACTTACACATACCTTTTGGGTCGAGACGAAGTTCTGATGATAAGATATGAACTTCAGCACCACAGATCAGCGGTGGGTACAGATCAAGCAAAGAGGCATCAAAACTGAAGCTGGCATGCTCAGCACACTTATCCCCGGGCTTCAGATCTTCCATTGGTACCAACCATTTTAACAACGCACACAATCCTTTATGTTCCATCATGACGCCTTTGGGTTTACCTGTGGAGCCTGACGTATATATCATGTATGCCAATGAATAGGGATGACTGTTGTTGATGGAAACAGGCACACGATTAAAGTCAAGATCGTTGATGAATAGTATCTGGTCAGAGAGTTTTTCTTTAAAGCTCTTATCTATAGCCAACGAACTGATGCTGAGCACGAGTTTGGCCTGTGCGTTATCCAATATATACGACAGATGAGCTTCCGGATATTCTGGGTCTAATGGCACATATGCACCACCAGCTTTGAATATGCCCAAAACAGCCACAAGGAACTCTTTGCATCTTGGTAACATGATGCCCACAAAATCATCCTTGGCAACACCATGATCGACAAGAACTTTTGCCAATATGCTTGATCGGTCGTCAAGTTCCTGATAGGTCATACTTCCCAGACTGTCAACGACAGCAATAGCTTCAGGCGAAACGGCTACCTGTCTTTGGAACAAATCAACAAAGGTTTCCGACTGGTCGTATTCTATAGTCTCACCTCTACTCAATTCAAGGAGCTCAGACTTCTCATCCCGACTGATCAGTTCTACATCCCTGACTGTAGCAGTGACAGCCATATTAATTAATACATTTCTGAAGGCCTTGACCATATATCGCATGCCTTGAGAATTGTAGCGCTTTCCATCATACTCCAGCGTCACACGATAACTATCGGCTTCAGGCGTGATAATAATGCTGATAGGGAATTTGGCAGTATCCAATGACAAAGGAATCTGTGCCACGTTCTCCCATGAATTGTTTTTCCCGACCTCATCTTGATAGATGAACATCAATTCAGCATTCACCCGATGACGTGCGACAATCTTGGTGTATGGATAGTAGTCCATACTATAGCTTTTCTGGAGTTGCTTGTGGACCTCTTTTACATAATCGGCAGTGGATTGTCCTTGCACTAATTCCGAAGTGATGACGATAGGTAAGGTCTTGACGAACATGCCGATACACTGCTGTAGGTTGGCACCAGCATCACGACCATTGCTGATGGTCAGATACAGCGGGTTCTCCTCTTTAATTAGGCGCTTGACAAAAATGGCAAAGGCAGCATGCATAAAGCTATTTACCGTGATGCCATTGACTGCACAGAACGTTTCAATCTGATGACTTGGCAGACAGACATCTGTAGTCGCAAAGTCAACCCCATCAGGCGATAAATAACTGGGGAGGGCTATCGCATTTGCACCTGCCAGCAATTCGTCATACCACGATTCTGCTTTTTGTGTCTTTTCTGTGTTTCTGAGCTCTTCTTGCTCGTAAAGCGCAAAGTCGTAGGCCTGATAGTTCTCTTTTTTTAGTATCTTCCCTTCATAAGCTCGTTTTAAGTCTTTTAAGAGAACTTTTCTTGACAAGCCGTCGAAAATGATATGATGAATATCAAAGAACAGATAGGTCTTGTGTGGTGTCTTCAGCACTTCTATCCTATATAGCTGGTCACCTAATAGATGGAACGGCAGGACCCGCTTCTGGAAATAAGCATCTTCAGGTTCTTCGCTAAGTTCACTCACTTTTATTTCTACTGTATCCTCATCATAACGTTGCAGGACAACATCACCATTAACCTCAATCAGTTTAGATTTCAAATACGGATGCGCGTTGACTACCTGTTTCAAGGCATCCACCATACGATCTGGATCTATTCTTTCGAAACCATAGACAAAAGGAATATTATACTGAGTGGTATCAGGATTCTTCATCCATTCCAGATAAAGCCCTCGCTGGTTTTCCATCAACGGGTAAGAAGCACGTCGTTCATAGACAGGCAGCGTGCTGTCAGAAGCCTTAGAGAGTAGAGATGCGATAGCCCTTACCCTGGGGCGTTTCATGATCTCTACCATCTTGACGTAGACTCCGAAACGACGCTGGAGGAGTGTACTCAAACGCATGGCAGCTAATGACGAAAGTCCCCAATGCAGCAAGTTGTCGGTGACACCTATCTGAGTGGTCTTGAGCTGTTCGGCAATGAGTTCAAGAACCTGCTCTTCCATCTCTGTTTCAGGAGCCACTCGTGTTTCAGTTGACAGAACAGGAGCGGGGAGTGCCTGATGGTCAATCTTACCATTGGGCGTCAATGGCATCTGGTCTATTCTGATCAATTGGCTAGGCACCATGTAACTGGGCAATTCTGCCATCAGCGTTTCATGAATATGCGATAGCTCTTGGTTACCCTCGGAGGTGTAATAACCAATAATGTATTCAAGATGATCCTGTTTGTGGACAATGGCTGCCGCTGAAACCACGCCAGGGCAATGGGTCATTTTGTTTTCAATTTCCTCTAACTCTATCCGGTAACCATGTAGCTTCACCTGGTTGTCGATACGGCCAATGTATTCCAACAAGCCTTCCTCGTTCCAACGGACCAGATCGCCTGTGCGATACATTTTCTGGCTATTCAGGAAAGAACAATCAACGAAACGTTCCTTTGTCAGTGCTTCCTGTTTCCAATAGCCGCGAGACATCTGACAGCCTATGAGGCAGAGTTCGCCGACTGTTCCTTGAGGAACAAGACGACCCTCGGTGTCAACAACAACGGAGATACTGTTGGGAACGGGTCGACCGATGGGAATATTGTCATGCTTTTCATCCTGCTCCAGTCTATAATAAGAGGAACATACTGTAAATTCTGTTGGACCGTAGCCGTTAATGACTTTTGTATTACCAATAGGTACATGAGGCATTTTAGAACCTCCCAACATCAGATATCTGAGAGGAAGATTGGGATGACTTAGCATCTCTATACCAAGTTGGGTGCTCATAGTAAGTCCCGTTATCTTGTTCCTCATGAAATAGTCATACATTCCTTTTATGTCCTGGCGCAACTCAGAAGAAAGGATATGAACTTGAGCTCCCATGACAAGCGGTGGCAAAAGGTCGTCGAGTGATGCGTCAAAACTAAAACTTGCATGCTGCGCACAACGATTCTCTTGAGTCAGATGCAGAAGACCAATACGGAATTGCAAAAATGCACGCAGGTTCTTATGCTCAATCATCACCCCCTTGGGCATTCCTGTTGTTCCCGACGTATAAATCATGTAGGCGAGTGCTGATGGCTGCGCAAAATTGAAAGGATGAGCCGATGGCTCATTGAAATCAAAGTCATCTATGAGCAACTGTTTCTCTTGTGGGAAATACTGCTCTGTCTGACAGTCCTTTGATAACGTACTGGTGGTAATCAAGACAGGTGCCTCAGAATCTTCCAATATATAGGCGAGTCGGTCTTTGGGATAATCACTGTCAAGTGGAACATAAGCCCCACCAGCTTTAAATACTGCGAATACCGCGATGAGGAACTCTTTGCGCCTGGGTAGCATGATGGCTACAAAGGTATCGGTGCTAACGCCTGCCTTTCTAAGCGCTACGGCCAATACATCCGACCTGCGATCCAGTTCGGCATAAGTGATTTCTGATACCTCATCAACAACGGCAATGTTATCTGGCGTAAGTGTTGCCTGACGATGGAAAAGATCCACCACTGTCTCGGAACGATCGTAGTCTAAATGCTCGCCTGTTCCTAATGCTATGATGGCCTGCTGCTCATCATCGGTCAGGATTGGTAGTTCGCAGAGGAGTTTATCCTTGGGGGTTGTATTGAGGAAACCCTCAAGAACCGTATTATAACCATGCATCAGTCGTTGGATGAAGGACTGCGTGTATTGGTTTCTATGGTATTCGGTATGTAAGATCAGTTTTGTATCGTTGAGAAGGATCTCAAAAGCCAGATCTTCTCCGGTGGCATTCTCCATCAGGGGCTGATAAGTGAACAGTTCACTATCACTCGGCTTTAAGTCGCCTTGGTAGGCAAACAGGATATGGCTGTTGATCACATGGTTCATGGCCTTGACTTCCGCAAAGGAGAACAAGCTGTTGCTCATACTGCCCATCAGCTGTTGCTTGGTGGTCTGGAGCAACTCCCTGACAGTTGTTTTCTGATTCCATTGGGTATAGACTGGCAAGGTCTTGACGAGCATGGCCATCGTCCGTTGGGTTTTCAAATCCTGACGCCCAGAGAAAATCGTTGCGAATAGTGACTCCTGAGCGTGCGTGTTGACACCTAACAGATAACCGAATACGGTGGTTGTCAGTACATTAGGCGTGACATCAAGAACGTTGCATGCTTCCTCCAACTGATGATAGTCAACAGAAAGTTCAAGATGTTCTTGTCCAAAAGTGATCTGCGACTCTTGCTTTTCTGGTATGGGAAGAGAAGAAACCTTAAGGGCTCCAAACTGCTCCTTGTACCAGTTCTGGGCAGATGTATATGCGTCGGTCTTACGTAAAGACGCCTCTTCTAAAGCAACTTCATAACCTGTGAATTCTTCTCTTTTAACGGGTAGTAGCCCATAAGCATCCTTTAAGTCTTGAAGGAGGATATTGAAAGACATACCATCAAAGATGATATGGTGGAAATCCATAAACAAATACTGTGCCTCTGGAGTCTTCAGAATACGAATACGGAAAAGACGGTCATTGAGCAGGTCGAAAGGACGGATCAGTATAGACTTCAGCTGATAAAACTCCTGCTGAGTCAATGTTTCCACATTTTGATGGTAGGGCTCAGCGTCGTTCCGCAACTGTCTTGGATCCCCTTGACTGTCGACAAATAATCGGGTCTTGATGTAGGGATGAGCCTCCACGACTGTTTCGCATGCTTTAGCAAGCTGTTCTGCATCAACAGTTGGATTCAGTTGGAAAAGCATGCCGTTGTTATATGCCACTTCGCCCTGACGTGACATACACTCCACAAAAATACCTAACTGGGTCTGGCTTAACGGATAATCTTCCTGGCGTTCAAAACTGACCACTTCAGAATGTTTGCAAGCTTCTGCAATTTTTGCAGGGGTGCGGTTTGCATAGATCATTCTAGCTGAGAGTGGTAGCTCTGGACATAAGGTCTGAACCTGCATGACGCGAATGCTATCGCCGCCAAGTTCAAAGAAATCGTCGTCAATACCAACATGGCCAGCCGATAGTGTCTTTTCAAAGGCGTCGCAGAGTTGACGCTCAATGCTGTTTGTAGGTGCTGCGTATGGAGGTCGAATAATACCTTCTGCTTGAACGGTAGGAGCAAGCAGCGACTTGCGGTCGGTCTTTCCGTTAGGAAGAAGGGGGAAACTCTCCATCTTTACGAAATATACAGGAACCATATAAGCCGGCAGCTTGGAGAGTAAATAGTCACGGATTGTATCTTCCGAAACGTTTTCGTTGGCAATATAATAGGCGCACAGGAACTGTCTGTCGTTGGTGGTAAAGCCTTTAACGATAGCATTTTCCACACCGTCAACCTGCTTCATGACAGCTTCCACCTCGCCTGGTTCAACACGTTGACCGTTGATCTTTACCATCCAGTCTTTTCGATTGACATAGACGATGTTTCCGTCAGGCAATTCACGGACGATGTCTCCAGTATGCAGCCATCCGCCTCTCCATAGTTCCTCAGTTCGCTTGGCATCTTTGTAATAGCCTGGTGACAGTCTTCCCCTTAGGCATAACTCTCCTTCTTCTCCTTGGGCTACTTCTTGTAAATCGTCGTTCAGGATCCGGTATTCAAAGTGGTCCTGTAAAGGCTTCCCGATGGGCGTATTCTCATAGGCTTTGTCTATATCAAACTTAAAACACGCCTCGCCAGTTTCTGTCTGACCATAAAAATTGATCATTTTATAGTTGCCTGGTCCTATTCCGGACAAACGCTCAGAAGTCACTATCACAAGTTGCAAATCGGACGATTGATTGCGGAAGAATCTCAATAGTGATGGTGTGAAAAAGGCAAAGGTTATATGATGCTGCATATAAAACGACTCCAATTGCCTAATATCCTTGATGACAGAAGGGGGCACAACGACAACTTTTCCACCAACGCAAAGGCTGGCTAACATATATTCACTGACTACATAAAACATTGATAGTGTCATTCCCATTACCAAAGGGGTTACACTTCGCAAGGTGTTTAATGTAAATTGAGAGAAGTCAAATGAGGAATAAGTATGTATCACTCCTTTTGGATTACCTGTACTTCCAGAGGTGTAATATAATGCCAATATATCGTCCTCATCAGGTAAACTGTTGATTTCTATTGGACTCTCTTGTGCAATAGCTTTGAATGTCTCTGAATTAATTAGTAGGGACGCTTCGCAATGTCTCATTATGTAGTCTATACGGTCTTGTGGGTAACTATCTCCCATTGGCACTATCACATTCCTAGATAGCCAAATACCCAATTCGGCTGCTACATACTCCATTGAAGTCGGCAGGCAGATACCTATGAATGAGTGAGGATGATAGTTCTTCTGCTGTAAGTAACCTGCCACTCTGCAGGCCATGGTAAAGAGCTCTTTATATGTGGTCTGTCGTTGGCCATTTTGGTCAACGACAGCAATCTTGTCTTCATTTTTCTTAAATGAATCTAAAAGCCTTAGAATGAATTTAGCAGTGTTTTGTTGTGGCATTTGTTATTTTGTGATGGGTATAGTGAATGTGAAACTGGCACCTTGGCCCTCCTCTGATTCGAAGGTGATTTTGCCATGATGCTTATTCTCAATGATGTCGCGTACAATATTCATGCCTAGACCGGTTCCTTCGCCTACGGGCTTTGTGGTGAAGAAATTCTCAAAGAGTCTCTGTTTTACTTCGTCGGTCATGCCTTTTCCATTGTCGGTGATGGTAATGACGCAGTTGATATCCTGCTTACAGACATTGATGGTAAGTTCGGGTTTGTAATCATCAGGTGCACTCTGCGATTTATCCCATATTGAATATAGCGCATTGTTTACGATATTGAGGATGGCTCGACTCAGATCCTGTGGAATGACCATCATCTGTGGTATGCCTTCCTCATACTGTTCATGGATGCTGACGTTAAAGCCCTTATGATTGGCACGCATAGCATGATAGCTTAACCAGACATATTCTTTCGCCAGCTTGCAGACATCAGTAGGAAGGTATTCGTTCTCTTTGCCTCGCGAGACAAGCAGGATGCCACGAATGATGCTGATGGCACGCTCACCATGCTCCACGATCTTCTCCATGTTTTCTTTAAGGTCGGCAACAATATCTTCCAGTTCTTCACGATCTTCTTCCGGGAGTTTGTCTTCGTTGTCTTCCACAATCTCTGTGAGGTCTTTCAGCAGCTTGTCAGACATCTTGCTGAAATTAATGACAAAATTGAGCGGGTTTTGTATTTCATGAGCAATACCTGCACTGAGAATTCCCAGAGAAGCTAACTTCTCCTGCTTCTGTAGTTGTTCCCTAAGCTGATTGATTTCTTGTTCCATAAGCTATTTTGTTATTGTGGGCAACGTAATCGTAAATTGGGTATATTCATCCTTGACCGACTCAACAGAGATATTACCACCATAGTTCTGTATGACGTCGTGGCTCAGATAGAGTCCGATACCAGAGGCTTCACCTGTGGTCTTCGTGGTGAAGAAGGGATCGAAGATCTTGTCGATGATTTTCTCTTCAATACCAATACCATTGTCTCGAATCACGATGCTGACTACACCATCGGCAACTGTTGCATCCAGTGATAAGCCTGCCTCGTAAGGCTTGCGCTGCGCTTTCTTTACGATGGCGTAGATGGCATTACCGATGATACTCATAAAGGTCTTGCTTAACTGATCGGCATTACCACGTATCAACAGCCCAGATTCCGGGTAATTGAATTTTGTAGTAATATGATATTGTTTGATCTCCTCTGCAAAGTATTTACCGACCATCTCTTCGTCTTGTCTGAGGACGGTTGTCAGATCCATCTCAACCACACCACCGGTTCTGTCTTTCAGCATCTCCTCCATCGCTTTCAGGGTACGGGTGGTGTTCACGCCGTGTTCGCCGACCTTCTGCAGATTGCCTTTCAGCATATCCAATACATCAATTGTGTCTTCAAAATTGTCCTCACTCATATTGTCTTTCTCGTCCTCAATATTGGCCTCGATGTCTTTCACGAGCCCTTCTGACAACTTTGAGAAATTATTGATATAGTTGAGCGGGTTGAGGATTCGGTCGATCAGTCCTTGTGTCAGTTTACCGACAGTGGCCATCTTTTCCTGACGGATCAGTTGGTTCTGGGCACTATGCAATTCGTCGAGCGCTTTCTCCAGGCTTTCTGACTTCTCCTGAATCTCGTCCTTCTGTTTCACCACCTCTGCCGTTCGTTCCTGCACCACCTTTTCCAGTCGCAGTTTATCTTTCTCTAACCGGCGTAGTCTCAGTTGAACCAGACCATAGACACAAGCCCCGAAAAGAAGGAGATACAGGATGACCATATACCACTTCAGATAGAAGGGGTAGGCGATGGCGAATTCGACAGATACAATTTCGGTCTCATGACCAAAACCGTCGCGACCTTGTATCCTTAAAGTGTATGCACCATAAGGCAGATTGGTGAATTCCACATCCTGATCATCCGCCCACGCACTCCAATTGCCGTCATTGAGTTGGTAGCGATAGAGGTCCTCACCGATCAGTGGTACAAAGTCGAGCGAATAGGTAATGGTGAGATGGTTCTCTTTGCTCTTAAAGCTAAACTGTGACGTAGGCAATTCTCCATAGCCACCCCAGATCACGCTGTCGTTTCTCAGTTTGATGGAACGTATCATCAACTTTGGCTTGGCATTGAGTGTCGGATCGTCCACCTTCGTATCGATGATCGTAAATCCAGCATCATTGCCTAACCATACTTCGTTGTCCTGAACGAACATGGCACGTATCGTCACTTTCTCAACCGGTCTGAGCAGGTACTTCATGTCATCCAAATCCTTCCCGTCTTTCCATCTGTAAAGGGATTTACCTTCGTTGTTGGTCAACCATGTGACGCCAGAAGGATCCAAGTAAGAGAAAAGAGGATAGGGGAAAGGCTTTTCTGTCTCTGCTTTCACGACAATGTCAGCATCCTCGGTAGGAACAATGGTGGAAATGGCATCGGAATTACTTGCATGGTAGGGATGGAAGCCTTTATTGTCGTTTTGCTTACACCAGACCTCACCATAGATACTTTGGAGCCAGATAACGCCATTCTTATCTTTGCTGATCTTTGTCACCTTCTCCAGCTTGCAAACCCTATTCCTGGCATTCGTAGCTTTATTGATGGCATACACGCCGTCGATCTCGCCACTCAGGATCTCTGTACCAAGGTCAAGGAAGGCGCTCGAAGCCATAGCTGACAACTGCTTGATGGCACCGTTGGCGGTAATGCAATAGATACCATCGGATGTGGCAGCCTTCAGCCCTTCATTTGTAACGGTCAGTTGCCAACAAGCATGGTTACCGAGGCCAATATTAACAAATTTCTTGCCTTCCAGACGGAATAGTCCGTCGATGGTGCCAACATATTTCTTTCCATTGAATTCTGCGATGGATAACACTTCTTCCGTCAGTCCTTCGTTACGTGTGAAGAAAGAGAAAGCTGATGGTATGGCTATTGAGAAGATACCGTTCTCAGTAGATCCCCAAAGCTTACCGTGACCATCGTAGGCAATATAGACAATACTGTTCGTGCAGAGTCCGTTTGCTTCCGTGATCGAATAAAGTTCCTTACCCTTGTCATCGGTAATCACAAGACCTTGGCCGCGTTTGACAACAGCCACCAGACCGTTGTCTAACGGCTCTCTCTGAGTGACATCTGACAGGATTTCCGCCTGGCCTGTCTCTTCAAGCTTATCAATATCCACGACATCAGAAAGACCGATGCTTAAGCGCTCTTTACTGATCTGCTTCTTCACATGAAACTGATCGCCTTTGACTTCATAGATTTTTCCGTCGTTGACAAAGAAATTAATGGCGCCGTCTTTCTCTTCCCAGATCTCCTGAACTTCTCCTCGGAAAGCATTCTGCTTGCCAAGCGCACGGAGATAAAGCTCGCCATTAGTCTTTTTCTCAACTCTTCCCAGATAGTTGTAACCACCGGTCCAGATGTTATTGTCCTTGTCGAGATAGACCACCGTGATACGGGTGATACCAGGCGTATGGATCATGCGCCACTCCACATTATTATAATATAAGAGGCCTTCGAAATTGGCTATGAACACACTGCCGTCGTCGGTGGTAATCACATCGAAGTTGCGGTTATGGGCATGGTAGTCGTCTGGCGTGTAGTTCTTGATGAAAGGTATGCCTTGGGCGGCAGCCATGCAGGACCACAACAACATCATGCCATAGAGTAATGCGCGTTTCATCGTTTGGCCTCCTTTCCTTTTGGTGAAATGAACGACTCATACGGTATATTCTCACCAATATAGTAGTTCCATTCGTCTTTCGTAAAGTTGCGCTTCAGCTTGCGCTTGATACGCTCCACCATCAACGGCACAGAGATCAAAACCTGAGACAGGTTACCTTTCTGATCACCTAACCACAGATAATTCTTCGAACGGTCGTAGGTGAAATAGAGTATCCAGTTGTTTGAGGTGTACAATGTGATGGGCTCAATCTTCTCACTGGTGGCAATCCAGAGGTTGATGGTACCGTCGTAACTGGAAGTGAAAAGACGGTTCTGATAGATTCTGATCCTTGATATGCGTGAACGATGCCCCACCAGTTTACGGATGCTTCCGTTCGGCTCGTAAAGATAGACGGTGCCGTCTTTCATGCCATAAGCTTCCAAGCCAGAGCTGTTAGAGGAGGCGAAGGCGGTAATCTGACCAGAGACAGGAACCTTCCGGGTCTCGATATGGTTCAGGTCTTTGAAGAGGTGCATACGCCCTTTGTCATCGAAGAGTAACGGCATATGCTCCAAGCGGGCCGACAATACCACCTTATAATCCAAATCCTTGGTGCCTACGATGGTTTGTGTGGTCTGATCAAATAGTGCCAGATTCGTTTCGCCAGTCAGCAACAGGTATCTCTCGTCTAAACAAGTCTGTAGCTTAGACGGCCTTACCAGTGGCACTTCAAGAAGCTTCACGTCCTTACCGTTTTTTATATATAGATAACCGTTGCGGCTAATGGCGTAAATGATGCCGGTTTTTTGATTGATTAAGACATCGCGGAAATCGTAGCTCTTGTCTTTGAAAAGCGTGGTGGTCTTTAATTGGTTACCATTAACCTCATGGTAGAGGATCTCACCATAGCTGCTGCATGATACCAATTGATAATCGCTCTTTGGCAAAAATTCAAGGTTATAGACAGCATCGCTATGACGGCTCCATTCATCCTTGCTTTGACTGGATTGAGAGAGGGCCTGATAGATAGCCGGATAATACAAATCACCTTGATACCTTTCCGTATAAAGATAAGACGCATAGCTCAGCAGATCGCCGACCTCCTGATTACCTGCCCTGAACTGTGTGAGCGCTAAAGCACCGAGCGAACGTCCCAAAGCCAGATAACTGAGTGCCTCTGCCGCACGTCTGTTTTCTTCTGCTACTTTTCGCTGCCTCTCTGCGAGATCATAAGCATCAAGCGCCATTCTCTCAGACTCCAAGGCTTTCTGTTGGGCGATAATCGCATTATGTCGCTCTTCCTCAGAACGCTGACGCATCTCGTTGGCGACTTTGGTCTGCTCCTCTGCCTCCTCACGCTGCTCATCGGAAATCTTCTTCTGTTCGTAGGCGATCTCCTCCATTTGCTTACTGACGCTTTGCAAGACGGCAGATCGCTTGTCTTTCTGTTGCAGGACTTCCAATTGGGCTTTCAACTTGTCGATCTCCTGATCTGACGAGTCCCAACCCCTGAGTCCTACAACTGTAGTGCCTGCCAAGATGAGCGCTGCAACACCGGTAATGATAACCTTCTTATCCACGTTGTCTCAAACGGTTTGGTTCTACTTCCTCTTGAGTGCAAATAGCGTAATATCGTCGCTCTGCTCAGCCTCTCCTACAAATTCGGCCACATCAGCTTTCACCGTGTCGATGATCTGTTGGCAATCCACACCGGCACATTTCTTTAATGATGCCTCCAGTCTGTCATCGCCAAACTCCTTATACTCGATGTTCATGGCCTCGTTTACACCATCGGTGAACATCACCAGTGTCTCGCCGGGCTCCAGCTTCATATGCTGGTCGTGATACTCCAGCCCTTCGATGGCACCAACCAGGAAGTCCTGAGGCATGGGCAAAACTTCTGTACTGCCGTCGGGCTTCAAGATGTATGGCGGATTATGTCCGGCGTTACAATAGGTAATCTCGCCGGTACTGATCGTATAGATGCCGTAGAAAACGGTGACAAACATACAGTCAACCGACTCATTAGCAAGTAAATGGTTGGAATAGGTCAGACAATCGGAAGGATTGCCGCCACGAATGCCTGTGGCACGGATCAACGTACGGCTGACGGCCATGAAGATGGCAGCGGGAATACCTTTACCACTGACATCGGCGATCACGAATCCGATGCGATCTTCATCAATACGGAAGAAATCATAGAAATCACCACCCACATCCTTAGCCGCATTCATCGAAGCGGCAATATCCAGCTGATTCTGGTTTTCCGGGAAGGGCGGGAAGACACGTGGCAGGATAGCCTGCTGAATCTCTCTTGCCACAGCAAGGTCGCCCTTGATCGACTCCAGCTGGGTGTGCTCCTGCTGCGACATACGGATGTAATTGATCTGCTCGACAGCTTTCTCGATGGTTATGCTCAAGTCATCAAGGTCGATGGGCTTGGTGGCAAAGTCGAAAGCACCGTTGTTCATTGCCTGACGGATATTACCCATATCTCCATAAGCAGACACCATAATGCACTTGAGGGCAGGATTACGCATCTCGTTAATCTTCGTCAGAAGCGTAAGTCCGTCCATTTCCGGCATGTTGATGTCTGAAAGGATGATGTCGTAATCCTTGTTTTTCAGAAGCATAGCTAATGCTTCCAAACCATTGTGAGCAAACGAGAACTCATATTCTCCCTTACGTATTTTCCTTCTAAAATATTGGGTGAGCAGCAATTCAAGATCGCTCTCGTCATCTACACTGAGTATTTTTACAGCCATAATTAAGTTTGTTTATTTTTAATTTAGGTGCAAAAGTAAACGTTTTTTTCGATATAACCAAATTTTTTTGTTGGTAATTGAAAAAAAATGTATAACTTTGTCGCCTGAAAGATGAAACTGCTGGTATTTAATCCCGAACATGACTTGGCTTTGGCTGCAAACCTCAGCAACTTTACAGCCCCACATGCCGGACGTCAGTTGCGCGCAGACCTGGGATTTATCCCTGCCATCTGGGCTGCGGCTGATGACTATGTGCTTGTGGAGAACACGGAAGATGCCGAGCGTCGTTTCCTGCGACTCACCCGTCGCCCCTTTGGGCGCTTTATCGATAAAGAGCATGTCAGGAATAATCGCTTTATAGCGGTTGAGACCTGGGGCTGGGATCTTGCCATCCGTGCCTTCCTCCTTCGTTGGGGGATCGATGATAGTATCATGCCCACTGTGACGCAGATCGATGCCATCCGTGAACTTTCCCACCGCCGTTACGCCATGCAGCTGTTGGGGCGCCTGCAGATGCCAGGAACCATTGGAGAGGCTCTGGAAACCGATCGGGTGGAGACCATTCTCAATCTTCTTCATGAGGGCAAACAACTGGTGGTTAAGGCGCCTTGGAGTAGTAGCGGCCGTGGTGTCCGCTTTATGAATGTCGATATGAATATATACGACAACGGATGGGTTCGTAACATCATCAGCCGTCAAGGTTCCGTGATGGTGGAACCCTATTATAATAAGGTGAAGGATTTCGGTATGGAGTTCGTGAGCGATGGTCGCGGCACGGTTAGCTATGTAGGCCTTTCGCTCTTTCAGACAACGAATGGTGCATACATGGGTAATATACTGGCTTCGGAAGAAGAAAAGATTGACCGTTTAAGTCGTTATATACCAGTAGATTTACTTAAAACAATTCAACAAAAGATTTGTATTGAGATGGGTGCGCTTTTGAAGGGGAAGTATACAGGTGCATTTGGTATCGATATGATGGTGGTAAGACGTGACAATGAAGAGGGTTTTTGGTTGCATCCATGTGTCGAGATCAACCTCCGTCGGACGATGGGGCATGTGGCTATCAGCCTGACGGAGCTGTGTTCTGGCTTGCCCAAACTGATGAAGATAGAATATAATGCAAATATTTACAAAATTAGAATAAACAAACGATGAGAAAACTACAACTAATCTATTTAGCAATGGCCTTGCCCATGATGGCAAATGCCCAGTACAAATCAGAAGTCTGGTCGCCAGACAATGGCGACGGCACGTATACCAACCCAGTCATCAATGCCGACTATTCTGACCCTGATGTCTGCGTAGGTGCGAGTGGTGAGGATTACTATCTCACAGCCTCTTCCTTCCAGTGTATCCCTGGGTTGCCAATTCTCCATTCCAAGGATCTGGTAAACTGGGAGATCATCAATTACGCTGTAAAGGAATTAGAGCCCAAAGAGATGTTTGATGCCCCTTCTCATGGGAATGGCGTATGGGCTCCCTCTATTCGTTATCACGCGGGCGAGTACTATATTTATTGGGGTGATCCTGACAATGGCGTTTTCATGGTGAAGACCCGTGGCGGTAACCCTGCGGGCGAGTGGGAGAAACCTCTGCTTGTGATTCCTGGCAAGGGCATGATTGACACCACACCGCTGTGGGATGACGATGGACGCTGCTATCTGGTGAATGGTTGGGCTAATTCACGTAATAAGTTCGCTTCGGTATTGACGGTCAGGGAACTGTCAGCTGATGGTACAAAAGCCATTTCTGATCCTGTGATTGTCTTTGACGGCAATGGTACGGAGAATCGCACCTGTGAAGGTCCCAAGTTCTATAAGCGCGATGGCTGGTACTGGATCATGTGTCCTGCAGGGGGCGTACCAACAGGCTTCCAGCTTGCTATGCGCTCCAAATCTCCCTATGGCCCCTATGAGCACAAAATAGTGCTGGCACAGGGCAAGACCGCTATCAATGGTCCCCATCAGGGTGGTTGGATCCATACGAAGTATGGCGAAGACTGGTTCCTTCACTTCCAGGATAAGGAAGCTTATGGTCGCGTGGTACATCTGAACCCTGTCGACTGGACCTCAGGCTGGCCCATGATGGGAAAGAAAGGGGAGCCAGTCACCACTTATCGGAAACCGAAGAGCATATCGAGTGTCATTGTAAATCCTGTAGAGAGCGATGAGTTCAACACTCCTTCTATGGGACTCCAGTGGCAGTGGCATGCCAATTATAATCAAGCATTTGGTATGCCCACCGCTTTTGGCACCTTCCGCATCTATACTTATAAGCTCTCTGAAGGTTGGAAGAATTTCTGGGAAGTGCCTAACCTGTTCCTGCAGAAGACGCCGGCTGATGCCTTTACGGTGACAGCTAAGCTGCGTATGACCTCAAAGGCGGATGGTCAGTTTGGGGGCTTGATCATGATGGGGCTTGATTATTCGGCACTCGTGGTGAAGCGGGTAGGAGAGCAGTTCCAACTCATCCAGATGACCTGCAAGGCTGCCGACAAGGGCACGCCGCAGACAGAGCAGCTGATTGCCACCCTCAATCCTACAGCCATTGATAAGATCGACTACAAACCAGGTATCCACGAGGATATCTACTTGCGTATGAAGGTGGCAGACTCCAAACTTCATTTCGCTTGGAGCAGCGATGGCAAAAAGTTTACCGATTGTGGCGAGACGTTCCAGATGAAGGAAGGCAAGTGGATCGGCGCCAAGTTTGGCTTCATTGCTGCGGAGACTGATCCCAAGAGCGATCGGGGCTGGGTAGATGCCGACTGGATCAGAATCACGAAGATGGCGTCAAGTTTCGCTGACGACAAGGAGAGTAATGTGGTCAGCTCAACTGATGACAAAAGCCAGTTTGTCACCATCTCAGATGTCATCCCCGATGCCATCATGGAGATTCGCTACTTTAGCACTTATAACTTTGTGGGTGCTCGTGTGGATGGTTACGAAGAACCGACAGCACTACTTACCAAACAGGCCGCAGAAAGCCTCAAAGCTGTGAGCGATGATCTTATCAAGCAGGGTTACCGTTTGAAGATCTACGATGCCTATCGTCCGCAGATGGGTGTGGACAACTTCGTGCGCTGGGCTGCAGACATCCCTGATACGCTAATGAAACCTTACTTTTATCCCGACCTTGACAAGAGTGTGCTCTTCGATCAGATGTATATTATGGATAGAAGTGGTCATACCCGTGGTTCTACCATAGATTTGACACTCTTTGATATGGCCACAGAGAAGGAGTTGGATATGGGTGGCACCTTTGACTGGTTTGGACCTGAGAGTCATCCTGATTTCTGCGGCAATCCTGAGACGGGTGAATATACGGGCGACAATCACAAGAGTCCTACCGGACGTTCTATTACGCCTGAGCAGTTCCGCCACCGCATGATACTGCGTTCTGCCATGTTACGTCATGGTTTTAAGCCTTTGGACACTGAATGGTGGCATTTTACGTTGGATAACGAACCTTTCCCAGACACTTATTTTACTTTCCCCGTCAGGATGATTAAATAAGGATATAAAAAGAGAGAGTGAGCCGAATGCCCATTCTCTCTTTCTTATTTAGGTTGCTTGTTTGCTTATTCTATAACAACCAGTGCATCGTCTTCCATTACACTCTCACCAACCTTCACACAAATAGCTGTAACCTTTCCGTCTTTCTCGGCTTCCAGGTTATTGGCCATCTTCATGGCTTCGAGTACAACTACTGTGTCGCCAGCCTTTACCTCGTCGCCCTCAGCTACGAGGATATCGGTGATCACACCAGGAAGTGGAGCCTTGATAGCGTTTCCCTTGTTTACAGCAGCCTTGTTGGCGGCAGGAGCATCGTCGCTGGCGGCAGTAGCAGCCTTTACGACGGGCTTTTTCTTCTCCGGCTCAGGCTGTTTCTCCATTTCAACCGTGTAAGTCTCGCCATTAACGGTCAGCGTAGCAATATTATCATTGATATCGCCTACCACGACCTCATACTTGTTACCATTAATGGTATATTTGTATTCTTTCATGATTCTATGGATGTTGAGTGAATGTTTGCGCATAGCCGTTCCACTGTGTGGGGCGCGCTTTAATTGTAATGATGCCGGTCTCCACATCATGGACGTTGTTGCCCAGATGCTCGTGGAGCGCCATGGCGATCGCTGCATAGACTTCGTTATTCTTCATACGCGGGATCAATTACATTGGAATGTTTCCGTGTTTCTTGGCAGGCAGGGCATCGCGCTTAGTAGCCAGCTGGGCCAGACCACGACAGATGCGGAAACGCGTGTTACGCGGCTCGATAACATCGTCGATGTAGCCATACTTGGCAGCCTGATAAGGATTTGCGAAGAGCTCGTTGTACTCGTCCTCCTTCTCTGCGATGAATGCTTTCACATCCTCACCAGCCTCTTTCTTAGCCTTGGCCTCCTTGGCGTAGAGCACGGCAGCAGCACCAGAAGCACCCATCACAGCGATCTCTGCTGATGGCCATGCGTAGTTCAGGTCGGTATGGAGCTGCTT
>JAEEGL015159696.1_pt1 | contig 18223 bp, 18 predicted proteins | sample 9134231 | NCBI WGS metagenome assembly JAEEGL01 (sample SAMN16246548, study PRJNA631951) | gut metagenome | biome: gut microbiome; feature: rumen; material: fiber-attached | host: Bos | place: Iran: Karaj | collected 2018-10 | reverse complement strand
GAGGATCTTGATAAGGAGCTCGAGGCAGCGAAGGGAAGAAGTGAACTTTCACTTGTTGAAGTTAAGTGCTCCCTCGGCGCAAGAGATGATCTCGGCCGTCCTACAACGACCGCTCTTGAGAACAAGCAGAACTTTATGGAGTACCTTAAGGAACTTTAATCTTAATCGACAATTATTAAGTCAATGCGAGGTCGGCGTCACTGCCGGCTTTTGCATTTTCAGGGGCATTTTGTGTAGCAACGGGAACACCTAAGCCCAAACCAACGTCGCCGATAAAGTCCGTGTAGCTTTTACTTATAACAATGTTAAAGAGTTTATCGCCTGTTTTAAGCTCGTAGAAGCGCTTGCATGGAACGATCGCAAGGGAAGGGTAGTTTTGCTTGATCTCTTCGATGGAAAGTTCCTCGCACCTTCCCCAGCTTTTCTTTCTCATAAGGTGAGCCGTGGGTGTCTCATTACCCTCAAGAACAAACCAGATTACGGAGCGTGTCTTGGTCTTGGCAATACCCTTGAAGACGAAGCACGGTACCGTGAGTCTTGCCTCGGGGAAACGCTTCCTGATTCTTCTGGGAAGCTTCTTGTGGATAAGGGAAATCGGCTTGCCGTTTCTGAAGATCCTGTGCAGGATGGGGCGGATGTAGACTTCCTTGTAGTAGAACGTGATCCTTGCAAGCACCTTGAAAAGCAGGATACCCAAGATCGCGAGTATGATGCTTATGATGAACGAGATTATGGGGAACGTTATCTGAAGAAGGATCATGCCTGCATGAAGGAGAGCTTTTATAATCTGCTCCACGATATTAAGACCTTTAACGGGGATAGCGGCGCAGATGGTTCCGATATTGTCCACGCAGTCGTAAAGGCAGAAGTAGACAATGGAAGCAATAACGAGCGTAATAAGTCCTATTACCCATACATACCAGGGAGCACCGCCGGATGCGGCTTCCGAGGCTCTGTTAGCAATAACGCGGCCCGCATGCTTAGCGGAGCCGGCATTCTTCTCGAGGCCTTCGTTGGTTACAAGAGGCAGGAGGGATAAAGCGGTAACGCCTATCCAGCCTGAGAGCTTATCAAGTTTGTCGATCGTTGCCTGAGACACGATCTTACTTTCAGCGAACGAGTGAAGGATGATCATAATCGCAGCAACGATAGTAAGGAATACAGCGGCATAAGGATTAGCGATAGGGAGGGAAGCTGCTGCATTGATTACGGGTATGCTGTTGAGTGAATCGGCGATCGTATTAAAGAAAGCCGAGTCAGGTGAGTATATGGAAGCATTCTCGATAGCGCCCAAAGTAGCAAGGGCTGCCATCGTGGCAGTCGGATTGACTGAAGCCGTTACGGCCGTTGAGAAAATACCTGAGTAATAGCCTAAGCTGTTGCCCAAGGTCATTGGAGCTGCGTTAAACATAATATCCCCCCTTTTCTGTGGTGATTTTAGCACATTAAAGGAAAGTTTAATATAATTGAGAAAACTACTGCACGGAGGACTTCCCTATGAATGAGAAAGCAATGTACAAGCTAAGTTACGGTCTTTTCGTCCTTACAGCAAAGCAGGATGACCGCGATAACGGATGTATCGTAAACACGGTTCAGCAGGTAACAACAGAGCCTAACAGGATCATAGTTGCCATTAATAAGAACAATCTCACTCACGATATGGTGCTTGCTACGGGTAAGTTCAATGTATCGGTTCTTTCTGAGAATTCCAAGTTCGAGACATTCAAGCATTGGGGTATGCAGAGCGGCCGCGATGTCGACAAGATGGAGGAGGTAAAGATCTCACGTTCCGAGAACGGTCTTGTCTATATCGCAGACGATGAGACAAATGCATTCATATCGGCAAGTGTAGTTTCTTCCACAGACCTTGGAACACATACATTGTTCCTCGCAGACGTTACTGATTGTGAAGTCCTGGCTGATACAGAAAGCGCCACTTATTCTTACTATCAGAAGAACATTAAGTCCAAGCCTCAGGCTTCTACATCCAAGGGATTTGTCTGCACCGTATGCGGATATATCTATGAGGGAGATGAGCTTCCTGCGGACTTCATGTGTCCCTGGTGCAATCACGATGCATCTTACTTTGAACCAGTTAAATAATTAAATCGGAGGATAAACAAATGTCAGAAGAAGTAAAGCAGAATACAACAGCAGATCTCGGCGAGCATTTAAGCGACATCAAGGCGGAGATAAAGAAGGATAATAAGCGCGATGCAGTTAAGGATAATATCCGTACCATCGCTTCCGTAGTCATGGCGTTAAGTGCAGCTGTCATAGCTTTGGCTATCGTAATGCTCATTAACAACATCAACAATAAGATTAACGCTATCTACGTAAAGGCAGACAGCGCTATCACGACATTAAATGATGTAGCTGATGATATTCATTCCGCTGATCTCGTAGGTATGGCAGACCAGTTGAAGGAGCTTACAGAGAATGCTGCTTCAGGCGTAAGCACAACAATGGAGAAGATCGATTCCATCAACATCGATCAGCTTAACGATACTATCGAGAGATTAGACGAGACTACACAGGCTTTCGAAGAGACTGTAGAAGCTCTCAACAATCCTTTCGGACATTGATCAGTAGGCGAGACCTAAGTGCTTTCTTAAGTCGTTGTCACTTCCGAGTACCATGATCGTCTGGCCCTCTTCGAAGGGCTGGGACGGATCATAGTCGAGGTTGACGCCGGATCCTGAACTTACGGAGAGAATGTTAAGACGCATCTTCTGGCGGATTTTAAGATCAATCATAGACTTGCCGATCCAGGACTTGGGAACTTCAACTTCGAAGATGGAGTAATCACCGGGAACGGGAATGTAGTCCTTAATAGTATTTGAACTATGACGTATGGCGGTCCACTCCGCCATATTTTTTTCGGGATAAACGACTTCGTCGGCACCATTCTTCAGGAGGAACTTCTCGTGAACGTCTCTTGATGCTCTTGAGATTACGTGCTTGGCACCGAGTTCCTTAAGAAGGGAAGTTGTCTCGAGGGAATTCTGGAAATCATCGCCGATAGCTACGATGCAGATATCGAAGTTGTTAACTCCGATCGTCTTCATGAAGTCGGGATCAGCGGAGTCTCCGATGAGAGAGGAAGTAACAAAGGGGAGAACCTTCTCCATTCTTGATTCCTTCTTATCCACAACAAGGATCTCATCTCCCTGCTTCGCGAACTGTTGGATGATATAAGTTCCGAATCTTCCTGCACCGATTACGAGTATGTTCTTCATAGATCCCTCCTGGTTTTAACCTACCGCGATGTGGTCTGCGGGGTATTTGTCGTTTATAGAGTTCTTGCGTCCCGTGGCAGCGAATACGAGCGTCAATCCGCCGACTCTGCCGCCGAACATGATAACTATCAGAATGAGCTTGGAAGCTATGCCAAGCGAAGATGTGATTCCCATTGTAAGTCCTACGGTAGCAACCGCAGATGCGCACTCGAAGAATGTCTGCATGAGGGGGAGCTTCTCGATGAGTGAGATGGCGATGCCGCCGAATAAGAACAGCTGCACATCAAGAAGGAAAACAGCAACGGCATTCATTACCGTGTCGGGTGTGATTCTTCTCTTGAAGAAGGCCGGTGCCTTTTCGCGGCGGAATACGCAGATCATGGCAGCCCAGAGGATGCAGATAGTGGTAATCTTCATGCCGCCTGCAGTGGAACCCGGTGCGCCTCCTATGAGCATGAGCACGATGGAGATGGCGATGCCGCTTCCTGAGAATGTGTTGTAGTCGATAGTGTTAAAGCCAGCCGTTCTGGGGCTTACTGCCGTGAAGACGGACTCGAGGATACGTGCCTTGGTAGGCTCACCCGTAAGCTCGAAAAAGTAGAAGTAAAGCGCAGGGAGCACTACGAGGATAACCTCGGCTACGAGGATGATCTTGCTCTGCGTGCTGTAACGGCGGAACTTGAACTTGTGCGTCATGATATCGGACCATGTAAGGAAGCCGAGGCCTCCGGTAAGAATCAGGAAAATAAACACGATGTTTACTACCGGGTTGTCTGCGTAGTAGGTGAGGGAAGAGCACTCTCCCTTGGAACCCATGAGGTCGAAGCCCGCATTACAGAAAGCGGAGATGGACATGAATATCGAGTACCAGATGCCCTTAAGCACACCGAAATCCTTTATAAATACGGGCATAACAAGCACGGCACCTAACCCCTCGAAAAGGATCGTTCCTCTTACGATGAATCTTGTAAGCTTGGCGATACCGCCGATGTTAGGAGCGGAAACGGCTTCCTGCATGGCAGCTCGGGATCTAATGTCGATCTTCTTGCCCGTGAACATCATGAAAAGAGTGGTCATGGTGATAACACCCATGCCTCCGATCTGGATAAGGAGCAAAATGATGACCTGGCCGAACAATGACCAGGAAGTCTGAGTGTCCTTAACTATAAGACCGGTAACGCATCCGGCGGAGACGGAAGTGAATAAAGAATCTACAAAAGGGGTAATCGTCCGATCTTTGGAAGAAATCGGTAACATAAGGAGTAAAGCTCCCGTAAATACCAGTATTAGGAATCCCAGAAGAGTGATCTGCGGACCTGAAAGCCTTCTTGTAGTTCGATTTTGCATGACGATATTATATAATAACTGCTATGAAGAAAAAAATATTAATCACATATCTTTTATTAATCGGTGCCGCAGCAGCCGTCTGCTCCTGCTCCAGAACCAATGACAGCCAGCCTTCCGAGACAGAACCCGCAGCGGTTTCCGAGACTTCGGCAACGGCAATTGAGACCTTAGAGACCACAGAGCCTTCTATCGAGACTACTGTCGAGACAGAACCCGAGGAAGACGTAACGGCCCCGTTCTTTATGAACATCAACAGAGAGGTCTACGTTACTCAGAATAACGAGTTTGATATCAACGAGTACATAAGTTATATCGACGATCACGATTCTGAAGTCGAGCTTACCGTCGACGGCTATGTCGATATGAGCACTTTGGGAACTTATTACCTCGATCTTTGCATCACGGATGATGCGGGCAACAGCAAGACCGATTCCATGTCGGTTACAGTAGTTGCTCCCGTAGAGCCCGGATCTGAACCTGATTATCCTGCCGGCAACACTACGGACTATGCGACTTCATTCGAGACATTCATGAATTCTTACCCGGGTGACGATGTTCACTACGGCATCGACGTATCACACTGGCAGGGTGCCATCGACTGGCAGCAGGTTGCTGATGCGGGATGTGAATTCGTAATCATAAGAGCAGGTTGGTCTTCAGGCGGAGAATTCCACTTGGACGATTACTTTAATGCCAATATTGAAGGTGCTTCTGCAGCAGGACTTCATATCGGTGTTTACGTATATACGACAGACAACACCATAGAAGACGTAGAGGCTTTGGCTGATACGATCTGCGACATGACAGAAGGCTATAACGTTGATATGCCTATCGTATTCGACTGGGAGAACTTCTTTAACAACTTCCAAAGATACTCATTGAGCATCGATGATATCAACGACCTTTATCTGGCATTCGAGCAGAGGGTAGAGTCCAGAGGGCTTACAAGCACACTTTATGCGAGCAAGTTTGTACTCGAGGTTATCTGGGATGATTCCATCGAGCCCGTATGGCTTGCTCACTATACGTCCCAGACCGACTACGCTGGTCTTTACAACATGTGGCAACAAAGCTGTACAGGCAGCATCCCCGGCATAGATGCTTATGTCGATATGGATCTGTTCTACGGCGATCTTCCCGGAGGCTGATATGGTTACAGTCGATAACGTTACGGTAAAGTACAAAAAGACCGTTCTTCGCGAGGTCAACATCAAGGCGGAGAAGGGCCAGTGTATAGGGCTTCTCGGACTCAACGGTACAGGTAAGTCATCTTTACTTTCCGTTATCGGAGGCCTTAAGAAGCCTGCAGCAGGTAAGGTGATCACCGAGGGTAAGACCGGTTTTGTTACTCAGGAGAATGCACTTATCGATGAGCTTTCAGCTTACGATAATATCCTCATGTGGACTTCCATGAAGAAGCCCGACATCATGAAGGCACTTAACGGACCCGAGTTATCTGTACTTAAGGTCGCAGACTTTATCAACGTCAAGGTTCGTAACATGTCGGGAGGTATGAAGAAGAAGCTTGCTTTGGCTTCCGTTATCATCACAGGTCCTGACGTTCTTTTGTTGGATGAGCCTTTGGCAGCTCTCGATATTCCGACCAAGACTGAGATTCTTAACTTCATAGATATGTTCAAGGAGAAAGGTGGCATCATCTTCATCGCAAGCCACGATGAGTCCGTCTTCAAGCACTGCGACAAGATCTACCACCTTAAAGACGGTAAGCTTGTCGAGGCTGATAAGAGCAGACCGGTATCAGAGATAATCAATGATTAAAGCTTCGTTTAAAAGGATCATAGCGTTTCTTCCTTACGTCGGTGCCTATTTCCTGGCATTGGGCGTTGCTTTCCTTGCGGTGGCATTCTTAGGCCAGAATGTTCTTTTTAAAGACGGAACTTTTACGGCTGTAAGAGTTGCTATCTATATTCCTTCCGATTCGAATTACAACGACGCGGGCTTTGCCCTCGTAAGCAACATGGACAGTGTCGAAGAGAGTTTGAACTTTATCGAATATGATTCTGTTGAAGAGGTAAGAGAGGCTGTTGAGAATGAAGATGTAATCGCAGGTATCATCATCCCTGAGAACTTCGCATCCGGTATCTTCTCCGGTGCCAACCACTCTTTGGAAATTGTGTTTAAGTCAGCCGAGACATTCGACGAGCACGTTGTTAACGACATCATGGTCTACCTTGTAAACGACCTGGGCGTCGGCCAGGCGTGCACGCAGACTGTTTATGAGCTTTGTGATGAATATGATCCCGGCATCGATTCTTACGATCTTGCAGCTAACGTAAGAGCACAGGAGTTAGGTTACGATCTTGACCGTCTGCGCATGTTCGAGTACGAGACGATCGATACTATTTCCGACTACACGCTTACACAAAAGATTGCAGCTTCAGCTATTGTCTATGTGTTCTTGCTGTCGGTATTTGTCTTCGCTTATTACTGCAAGGGTTCGAACCCTGTATTTATCGCAAGAGCAAGGCTTTCCGGCATCTCCGCTTTCAGGTTCTTCTTAACTGAGGCTTTAAGCGTTGCCATCATGATGTATCTTGCCTTTGCACTTCTTACTGCGGGGCTTATGTTTACCAAGATCGGCGTCTCCGCTTTGTCTTTCGTGTACATGATCCCGGTAATACTCGTGTTCGCACTTATAGTAACGGGGATAAGCTACCTGTTTAAGTCGCCGGTATCTGCGGCTTATATTTCTTTTGCAGCTTTCACGGTGCTTATGTACCTTGCGGGCGGACTTCTTCCTTTGGAGTTCCTTCCCAAGTTCCTGCAGGAGACGGCGTGGATTAACCCTCTGCGTTACCTTATAGATTTCACTATGGAGGCGATGTTCTAATGAAGCTTTTCTTTAACAGACTCCGCCTCAGCGCGAAAAGGAGTTTCCTCAACCCCTACATCTACGGTATGGCTGCAATCCTTCTTGCTTTGGCTATTACATGTGTTGTTGTTCCGCCCAATGAGTCCTCGGCTTATATTCCCGTGGCTATCTTGAATCTCGATGATCACGAAGACACTGAGGCTGCGGTAGAGGAGATTCTCGAGATGGGTTCCGTCTTCGAGTTCTATGAAGTAGACAGCGAAGAGGAGATGTATGAGGATTTGGCATCCGGTAAGTGCAATACGGGTTATATCCTTCCCGAAGGACTTATGGAGAACTGCGGTTCATTAAGAACCATCCCGAAGATCAGAGTAATCACGACTCCTTCATCAACGCTTCCTCTCGTATCATCCGAGGAAGTCTACATGAAGCTATACAGATACTTCGCTCTTACAGTCCTTACTGAGACTATCGACCGCACAGATGCGACTTTCCCTGACGATTATAAGATTGCCGCAAGAAGGATCTACGATTCTTATATCGGCGGCAACGTAATCTATCACCTCGAGGAGTACGACGATCAGGACTATAACGAGATAACCAATATCGAGAAGGTCGTTATCCCTGTATATAAGTTTGCAGGATTCTTCCTGTGGATGGCTGCGCTCATAGGAGCACTGTCTTACCTTAACGACTGCGACAACAAGCTTTATGTCCGCATGGGTAAGGGAGGAAGACTTGTAATGGGACTTATCCTTCCCATGGTTCACGTTATCCCGGTTATGCTCATATCGGTAATATGCTTCCTCATAGCTGGCATAAGGTTCTCGTTAGGTCATGTTCTTGTTTACTCTCTGGGAGTCATTATCGTGGCGTTTGTATTGTCATCCATTGTGGCAGCTTTGCCGGTTATTGGCCGCAAGAGCAGCCTTTTTGCTGCGGTGCTTCCCACGTATCTTATATTGTCGTTTCTGTTCGGAGGCGTCATCATTTCCTTGTCCGTCTATAGCCCCGTTCTTAGGACTATATCGATGTTCTTCCCTCCGTACTTCTTTTAAAAGTAATTGAACAACACCTGCTATAAGTGTAAAATTTAAGGAGTTTATGCCTTTGAGCAGGAGGTTCCATCACTTATGTATCTTATCAAGAAGAAGAAGGTGCTGTGTCCCTCGATCTTCCTTATGGACGTCGAGGCTCCCCGTGTCGCGCAGTACTGCGAGCCGGGACAGTTCATCATTGTAAGAATCGATGAGATGGGAGAGAGAATCCCTCTTACCATCTGTGATTACGACCGTGAAGCCGGTACCATAACCATCGTTGTTCAGACCATCGGTGCATCCACACAGAGAATGATGGAACTTAACGAGGGTGACAGCTTCCATGATTTTGCAGGCCCTTTGGGCAAGCCTTCCGAGCTGATCACTGATGACTTCGAGACAGTCAAGAATAAGAAGATCCTCTTCGTAGCAGGAGGTCTCGGTACAGCTCCTGTATATCCTCAGGTCAAGTGGCTCCATGAGCATGGAGTAGATGCTGACGTTATCGTCGGTGCCAAGACCAAGGACCTTGTTATCCTCGAGGAGGAGATGAGCAAGGTAGCAGGCAATCTCTATATCACGACAGACGACGGTTCCTATGGCCGTTCAGGTATGGTTACAAAGGTAATCGAGGACCTCGTAGCAGAAGGAAAACAGTATGATCTTTGTGTCGCTATCGGACCTATGATCATGATGAAGTTCTGCGTACTTACTACTAAGAAATTCAATATCCCTACAATAGTTTCCATGAACCCCATTATGGTTGACGGTACTGGAATGTGCGGCGCTTGCAGACTTACAGTCGGCGACGAGATTAAGTTCGCATGTATCGACGGACCTGAGTTCGACGGTTACCTCGTTAACTTCGATGAGGCTATGGGCAGAATGAGACTTTATAAGACGCAGGAGGGCGAAGCTCTTCTTGCACTTCAGGAAGGAAAAACGCATCACGGCGGATGCGGTAATTGCGGAGGTGACAAGTAATGGGCGCACCCGGATTTGACAGAGTACCTATAAGCGAGCAGGATGCTAAGGTCAGAGCAACAAACTTTGACGAGGTCTGCCTCGGTTATACAGATGAAGAAGCAGCACTTGAGGCAGCAAGATGCCTTAACTGTAAGAACCCCAGATGTGTAAACGGATGTCCTGTTTCCATCAACATTCCCGGATTCGTAACAGCATTGAAGGACGGAGATCTTCAGAAGTCTTACGAGATCTTAACAGAGTCCTCTTCACTTCCTGCTGTATGCGGACGTGTATGTCCTCAGGAGACTCAGTGTGAGGCTCAGTGCATCAGAGGAATCAAGGGCGATGCAGTTTCCATCGGTAAGCTTGAAAGATACGTAGCTGACAAGGCTAAGGAACTCGGCATGAAGATGAAGACCGATAAGCCCGCTAACGGACACAAGGTCGCAGTTATCGGTTCCGGCCCTGCAGGTCTTACATGTGCAGGTGACCTTGCTAAGTTAGGTTACGATGTTACGATTTTCGAGGCGCTTCATGAAGCTGGCGGAGTTCTTACTTATGGTATCCCCGAGTTCCGTCTCCCTAAGGAGAAGGTAGTAGCTCCCGAAGTTGAGAACGTTAAGAGTCTCGGAGTTAAGATCGAGACTAACGTAGTTGTAGGTAAGTCAGTAACTATCGATGAGCTCATGGAGAATGAGGGATTCGAGGCTGTCTTTATCGGTTCCGGTGCAGGTCTTCCCATGTTCATGAAGATCCCGGGCGAGAATGCCAAGGGTGTATTCTCCGCTAACGAGTACCTTACAAGAAACAACTTGATGAAGGCATTCAGAGATGATTCCGATACACCTATCTTCAAGCCCGCTAAGGTTGCAGTTGTAGGCGGCGGTAACGTTGCCATGGATGCTGCAAGAACAGCATTGAGATTAGGGGCAGAAGTTACTATCGTTTACAGAAGATCTGCAGCCGAGCTTCCTGCAAGAGCAGAAGAAGTTGAGCATGCTAAGGAAGAAGGAATCAAGTTCGAGCTCCTTACTAACCCTATCGAGATCTTAACTGACGACGATAACAACGTTCGCGGTATGAAGTGCGTAAGAATGGAATTGGGCGAGCCCGATGCATCAGGCAGAAGAAGACCTGTAGTTATCGAAGGTTCCGAGTTTGATATCGAGACAGATGCAGTCATCATGGCTCTCGGTACATCTCCTAATCCTCTTATCGCATCCACTACAGCAGGTCTTGAGACCAACAAGTGGAAGTGTATCGTCGCTGACGAGGAGTTCGGAAGAACTTCCAAGGACGGCGTATTCGCTGGCGGTGACGCCGTTACAGGTGCCGCTACCGTTATCCTTGCCATGGGCGCTGGTAAGGCTGCTGCCAAGGGTATCGACGAGTACATTCAGAATAAGTGAGCGCGTATCTTTACAGACTGCTTATTACCATAAAGCGTAAGCCTATTGCCGACATCGTTGCTGTTGTCGGCATTTTTACTGCCATTTATTCGGTCTGGTACCTGGATCACCTGACTCTTAATCTTGTTCCGAGAGATCCTGAGACTATCTTAGGTATCATGTCGCTGCTTCTTATCATCAGCTTCGACTATGCTTTCGTAACGGGATTTCGAAGCGGTGTTCTGGGGTACAATCCTGCCGACATGACGTTCCATTTCGCCGCACCGTTTACGAGGGTGTTTAACCTGTTCGTATCGTTCCCGTACGGCATAGGAAGCGTCGTGGTGTTCATATGGCTCCTGTGCGTTAACTCACCGATACTTGCGTGGTGGATAGGATTTACCACACAGGACTTCGTAGCCTATGTGATAGAAGCACTCGTGATAATGCTCCCGACATTCCTTCTGACATCTTTTGTCAGTGCAAGGTTCACGGATAAGGTATGGGTAAAAGTTCTTACGGTGGTGATGCTGTTTGTAGTTCACTTCATCCTGTTCGGATTCCTGCTTCATGATCTTATAGGTGAATACGGTTCATTCCAGGCAGTTCGTGAACAGAGTCTTATCACGATACTTACGAAGACGGGAAACTCCATGTGGGCTGAGATATTCCCGATAGCAGGATGGGTGTCAATTATCTACAAGGGAATCTTAAGAGGAGTGCAGACTAATTTCATATTGGTCGGAGTTCTCTATGTTCTTGTGTGGGCCTCAATCTTTGTTCTTTATAAGAAGGGCAAGTTTGACTACTACGAGACGGCGACGCTTAACACAAGCAGGATCGTCGAGATCGTAGAAGCAAGTAAAGCCGGAGTGGAGGCAGTCAACACAGGTATCGCAAGAACGGCCAAAGTCGGCAAGGAAGTATATAAGAGGGGATGGGGTTCGACTGCATTCTTCCATATGCATCTGTTCGAGAATCTTCGCTCGTCCAAGCTGTTCTTCATAAACAAGGTAGCGATGATCTACAGAGTGTTCGCTCTTATCGTATTGCTCATAACGGACAGTGTTATTCCGGAGGAGTTTGACGTCATTGTTATCGTCATCGGAATGACGACGATGATGGTGCTTAATGCCATCGTATTCGGAGGAGGAAAGACAGTAATGGAGCTTGGTCGTCCTTACTTCTTCATTATCCCCGAGAAGTCTTCAAGGAAGCTTGCCATGTGCCTTCTTGCAGATGTACCTGAGATGCTTTTCGATGCGGTGCTGTGCACGCTCATGATAAAGGTAGTAGCGTGGAACGACTTCGGTATCATGCCCATGATCTCTTTTGTAGTGCTCATGACGGCATTCGACCTTCTGTCGCAGACCGTAGGCATAATCTGTGTGAGGCTCCTTCGCCAGTTCGGAAAGTTCTCCATGATGTTCGCAAGATATGTGCTTATCCTCGCGCTTCTTATAATCGGCATGATCCCTTCGGATATCATCACCAATGCGATAACAATGAGTCTCGGCGATAATCTTGCCGCAGTGCTTTCTGTTATGATAGGGGTGTTGGCAGTAACTTATTCTCTTATGTGGGGACTTCTGATCCTTGTGTCCTGGAGGATCTTTAACAAGGTGTAATGCATCTTACCCCGTCAAAATGTATCTTACCGCAAGCTTCATTGAATCCCTCGTGTTCGTAGATTAAAGTCGCCTTAAGTAAACGAAAGGCGGCTTTTTACATGGCTACATTACTTCTTATCATCCTGCTTATCGTCGAGTTCGGCTTCCTGTCTTATGAGCTTGCTCGCAGCACATCGAAAAGGCAGTGGATGCCCCGAAGATTCATTATCAATGCGGTGCAGACTGTTCTTTATTTGATAATGGTGCTGCTTCCAGGAATCGACTTTAGCTTCAGGTTCAGAATGCTTTTCGCATTGCTTGTGATAAGGCTTCTTGTTGCGGGCATATTTGCTCTTGCTTATAAGAAAAACGACAAGATTAAGAGGAAAGGCGCTATGGTATTAAGCTGCATCTTAAGTGTTATGCTCATAAGCTTTAATATGCTGCCGGCTTTCCTCTTTGCCGACTACCACGGAAGACCTCTGACGGGTGAGTATGAAGTAAAAGAGGCACAGACGATCCTGATCGATGCTTCAAGATTAGAGGAGTTCGAGACTGACGGAAGCTATAGAGAGGTGCCGGTGCACTTTTACTATCCTGCTGACTGCGATGAAGATGGCGGGCTTCCTCTCGTTATCTTCAGTCATGGCGCTTTCGGTTACTACCAGAGTAACGCTTCGACTTATATGGAACTTGCAAGCCACGGCTATGTCGTGGTAAGTCTCGACCATCCGTATCACTCTTTCTTTACGAATGATTCCGACGGAAAGCTGATTACGGTTGATCCAGGGTTCTTCCAGACAGCGATGTATGTGGGCGGAAACGACAATGACATGAGCGAAGATGAGATCTACGAGATTACATCCGAGTGGATGGATCTTCGTGAGGCTGATGTGAACTTCGTTATCGATACCCTTGAGGGAACTGACTTAATGAGTGAGGAGTGGTGTACGGGTAATGTCGCAGAAGCAGTAAGCCTTATGGATGTAAGCCGTATCGGCCTGATGGGACATTCATTAGGCGGCGCCACTGCGGTAACTGTCGGCAGGCGTGATGATATCAGTGCCGTCATTGATATCGACGGTACGATGTTAGGCGAAGAAACAGGTGTAGTTGACGGGATGCCTGTTATCAATGACGAGCCTTATACGACACCGCTTCTCGTAATCGATAATGAGGAGCATCACAATTCAAGTATTGAAGCTTTAAATACGAGTTATCCTTATGCCAACAATGTTATACTTGAGAAGGCAGCAGAAGGATACCGCACCTATATAAGAGGTGCTGCTCATATGGATCTTACGGATCTGCCGCTGTTTAGTCCTTTCCTTGCGGGGATGCTTAACACGAGCGAGAGTAATGTCGATCACGAAGCGTGCATCGATACCGTGAATGAACTGGTGCTTAATTTCTTCGACTGCTATCTTAAAGGTGAGGGAGAGTTTAGCGTTAACGAGAGCTATCTTTGATGGATATTAATATCAGGAACATAGATCCTTCCGAGAAGGAGTATATCGAGATCGGTTGCTACCGCGTCAATGAACGCGTAAATGAAATCGTGCGCTTCATCAAGCTTCGCGACGGCTCGGTCGAAGCTTATAAGGATGAGAAGCAGTACAGGATAGCACTGTCGGATATCCTCTATGTCGAAGCCGTGGATGATAAGTGTTTCATTTACCTTCCTGATGAGTGTTATGAATCAAGAAAGAGACTTTATGAATTTGAATCTATATTGCCTTCCGATAACTATCTTCGAATCTCCAAATCAGTGATAGTAAATCTTATGAAGATAGAGCAGATCAGACCTGCAATGAACGGGAGGTTTCTGTGCAGGTTAGGTAACGGCGAGGACGTTATAGTATCACGTAAATATGTGCCGGAGATGAAGGCAAAACTTAAGGGTGACAGGCCATGAAAGATAAGATCAAAGATATGCTTCAGAGCTTCTTCATAAGTGTGACACTGATCAATGTCGCGATGCTTGTTCTGGGCAAGATACTTATGCCGCAGCAGAGGTTCGGATACGAGATTTTTGTTTATCCTCTTATCTACGGACTTATCGGTATGATTCCTGCTCTGATCGTAAGGGACGGCAAGGAACTTACAGTAAAGCAGACAGTGATCAAAGAACTCATTCAGATGATTCTTACCGTTGTCCTCCTGGTGGCTTTTATATTCGGAGGAAGTCCTCTGGATGGTGAACGTATACGGATGGCTTTACTTGTAGCATTAAGTGTTGTTCTGGTCTATGCGGGTGTCATTACTATCGGGTGGCTGCTCGACAAGAAGACCGCAGATATGCTTAATGAGGATCTTACAAGATTTAAGAACCGGACAGTATAGGGATTCCAACATAATAAATATATAATTGTTCCCGGACACGACAATTTTGTCGTATTCGGGAATTCGCTGTTTATGTCGTGTTTTTATCACGGTTTTTGCATTAGATTTTTGGCATGAAAGGAGGAAGCGAATGGACCAGAAGAGAATAGGAAGCTTCTTAAAAGAATTGCGTAAAGAAAAGAATCTGACGCAGGAACAGGTCGCAGACAAACTCGGAGTATCAGGAAGAACTATATCAAGGTGGGAGACAGGGGCATATATGCCGGATATATCCCTTCTTGTAGATATTGCGGAAATGTACGACGTGGATGTTCGCGATATTATCGACGGTGAAAGGAAAGACACAAACATGAACAGCGAAGTAAAAGATGTGGCAGTAAAGATGGCCGTTTATTCTAACATGCAGACAGAGAGCATTAAGAAATGGGTAAAGACAATGAGCGTATCACTCCTGATAGTATCCGTTTTTCTCGTGATAATGGAGTTCGTCTCGGCGTTGCTTCTGATAAGAGCGAACGGTATTAATGACGCTCGCTTCTCTACGGTTCAAATTCTCACAGGCCTTATCGGCCCTGCATCAATAATGGCGTACATAACCATGGCACTTTCAGTAATGGGTATTATTTTTGCAACCGGCAAGCACAGGCAGTTTGCTAACAGCCGGAAAGCAGGTTTTGTGGTGAAGGCCGGTGTGGTGGTCGCTGTTTTGCTTGCGATAATCGCCCTCGCAGAAGTAATGCTGCACGCTGGAGCGCTTTACATGATTCATCCGTAATTCAGGCATTATCGTAGAAATGAATCTTTAAGAAGTCTTAATCTTTCTTTGTGACATTTATAAGCGCGTATTGTTAGAATTCTATAGGAATTCAAGGAGGGCATACTATGCTTACTGTTAATGGCGTTACAAAGAAGTACAAGAAGTTTGTTGCTAATGATAATCTTTCATTTACAATCGGTGACGGTGAAGTAGGAATTCTGCTTGGACCTAACGGTGCAGGTAAGTCCACTATCATCAAGTCCATCGCGGGACTTCTTAAGTACCAGGGAACTATCGAGATCGACGGATGTGATTCACATTCATTAGAGGCAAAAAGAAAGCTCGGTTACATCCCTGAGATTCCTGCCCTTTACGATACACTCACAATCGATGAGCACCTTGAGTTCATCAGACGTGCATATAGGGTAGAGGATGTCTCCATTAAGGAGAAGCTCCTCGAGAGATTCGAGCTCGCTGATAAGAGAAAGAAGATGGGTAAGGAATTGTCCAAGGGTATGCAGCAGAAGGTATCTATCTGCTGTGCACTCATGCATGATCCTTCAGTAGTTATCTTCGATGAGCCTATGGTAGGTCTCGACCCTCATGCCATCAAGGAGTTGAAGATGGTATTCCAGGAGCTCCGTGATCAGGGTAAGACAGTTCTTATCTCCACACACATGATCGATACGATTGAAGATTACTGGGATGTTGTTCATATCATGATGAACGGAAAGATCGCTGCTACTAAGCACAATGTTCCCGGTACATCTGACGACAAGAGCCTTGAGCAGCTCTTCTTCGAGATTACAGAAGGCCAGGCTTAAGGAGGATACATATGTTAAACGCTTACCTTTACAGGGTCAGAAGATCCCTGCTTAAGCACCCGTGGAAATTTATCCTCGTAGGATTCTTCGTTCTTGTGTTCGCGATCATGCTTGCTTATCCTTCGATGATGGCTGCACCTAATCCGGACGGCACGATGAGTTCCTCATATGTTCCGAGAGATATTGCCGTAGTAACAGGCGGTCTTTATCTCATCCTGATCGTAATGTTCAACTTCATGTTCTACACGGCTCTTAAGAACGGTGTAGTAGGTTTCTCGACGGCTGATGTTGTCTACCATATGGCAGGTCCCTTCACACCGAGATTTAACCTTCTCATTGCAGCTTCAGGAACGATTCAGATCTGTCTTTTGTTTACGTTCATCCTGTCTACACAGACCGCACTTATCTACAATGCGATCGGCGTTTCATCGATAGATCTTCTGGTTCTTGTTATAGGATCATTTATCGCAGGTGTTATCGGATACTTCAGCGGATCTTTCTTTGGAGCTAAATACTCCGATGATGAAGCTAAGAAGAACCGTGTTATGACGATCGGTATCGTTATCGATGCAATAGCAGTAATCGGATTCCTTGTTACATTCTTTATGTCCAAGCCTGACTTAAAGGCGATCGGTCTTAAGGGTGTTATAGCAGCATTCGGAGATTCATGGTTCGCAAGGATATTCCCGGGCGGCGGATGGATCACTATGATCTACGACGGAATCATTCACGGCAATATGGTCATTACTGTCGGCGGTATCGCATTAACTGCAGCTGCACTGGTTCTTATCATCTATGCATATTCGAATTTCGAGCTCGATTATTATGATGTAGCTATCGAGTACGCTCAGAAGGCACATGATCTTGCCGAGCAGAAGCGTGCAGGTATCGATTCAGATACAGCTGCGATGACAGGACGCGCCAAGGTAGGTAAGGAGAAGCTCGGAGGAGGAAGCGGAGCATCAGCTCTTACAGCCATTCACTTCCTCATGAATAAGAGAGGTTCGAAGTTCTTCTTCGTTAACCCTGTAGGAATTACATACAGAATCATTACTGCCGTATATATGGTTTTCATGGGAAACAGTTCCGATGATCGTCCGGAGATGCTGGTCATATCTGCATTCATGATGATGATCCTGATGAATGCGATCCTTTATGCCGGCGGCAAGACGGTAATGGAGTTTACGAAGCACTATATCTACCTCATACCTGAGAAATCCACATCGAAACTTCTCGCATGTATCAGGGCAGATATTCCTGAGATGGCTTTCGATTCCGTTATCTGCGGTGCATTGATGTACATTTTGTGTCACTTCTCGTTACCTGCAGCTGCAGCGTTCGGCCTTATGATGCTTGTATACGATATGCTCTGCGAGACGGGTGCTCTTCTTATCATGAGACTTCTTCCCGCACTCGGAAGATATCTGCTTACATTGATAAGAAACTTCGGTGTCATGGCTATCGTAGGCGTTGCTTCTATTCCGATCGTAGTTGTATTCGCCATTACACATGTTTATACATTTGCTATACTGGCGGGCGCGCTTACTGGAGTTGTGCTTCTTGCGATACTTCTTCCTGTAGCTTCGATTGTGGTAGACAGGGCTGAAATGTAACACGAACAAACTTTCTTATTTGTGCATACGATGATATAATCAGAGTATGTTCAAGTTAGTATCACAGTTCGAGCCTTCAGGTGATCAGCCTAAGGCTATAGCACAGCTAGTACAAGGCATTAAGAAAGGGATGAGAGGACAGACGCTTCTCGGCGTCACGGGTTCCGGTAAGACTTTCACGATGGCTAACGTCATCAAGGAAGTAAACCGCCCGACTCTCATCCTTGCTCATAATAAGACTTTGGCAGGACAGCTCTATTCAGAGT
>JAEEGL013044885.1_pt1 | contig 18223 bp, 11 predicted proteins | sample 9134231 | NCBI WGS metagenome assembly JAEEGL01 (sample SAMN16246548, study PRJNA631951) | gut metagenome | biome: gut microbiome; feature: rumen; material: fiber-attached | host: Bos | place: Iran: Karaj | collected 2018-10 | reverse complement strand
GCGGTTTTTGCCAATCTCTTCAGCATCAGATCCGCCAATCTCATCAGAAAGGCCCTCTATGCCCGGATCTCCGCTTTCGCCTTCGGGGATTATGAACACTTTTCCGCGGGATCTCTCATCACCAGAACCACCTCGGACATTACCGGCATCCAGAATATGACCGCGCAGCTTATCCGGGGCGCGGTGCGAGCTCTCATGTTTCTCACCGCGGGATCTCTGGCTCTGCTGCTCCTGTCCCCGGATTACAGCATGGTGCTTCTTATCGCGCTTCCCCTGATCATTCTGGAAACCGCCTTTATCCTGCGCCGCTCCCGGCCGCTTTTCGAGGAGATGCAGGAAAAAACCGACCTCGTGAACCAGACCGCCCGGGAAGGGCTGCTGGGACTGGATACCCTGCGTTCCTATGCCCGGGAGGATCATGAACGGGAACGCTTTAACCTGGTTAACAGCAGTCTTGCCCGGGTCCGCTTCAGGACTTTAATTCTCCTTTCCTTTATGCATCCCGTCATGAACATCATTCTCAACATGGCCATAGCGGGGCTGCTTTATATCGGATACCTTAAGCTTGCCGGCGGAACCCCGGGAGAACCGGGCGCGATCATGGCGGGAGTTACCTACCTTTCCCTGATCCTGAACGGCCTCATGATGCTGGTGATGATTTTTCAGAATGTTACCAGAGGGATGACCTCATGGAAAAGAGTCCGGGAGGCCCTGACTCAGGAGATCGCACTTCAGGAGGGCTCAGTTACCACCGGCAAAGCTCCGGGAGAAGTGACGTTCCATGATGTCAGCTTCCGTTACCCCGGACAGCCGGAGGATGCGCTTTCCCATATCTCCTTCACGGTCAAAGCCGGGGAAACTCTGGGCATTACCGGTTCCACGGGCTCGGGGAAGACCGCTCTGGCCTCCCTGATCCCCCGGTTTTACGATCCCCGGGAAGGAACGGTGGCAATAGCCGGCGTCGCGGCCCGGGAGTGGCAGTTTGCGAGTCTCCGTAAGATCACGGGGACAGCTTTTCAGAAAGCTCTCATCTTCAGGAAATCCCTCCGGGACAATATCACCGCCGGGGCTTCGGGGTACAGCGAAGAGGAGATTCAGAAAGCCGCCCGAAATGCCGCGGCTCATGACTTCATTATGGAAAAGCCCCAGGGCTATGACACCGTGCCGGGATCCGGTGGGAGCGGACTCTCCGGCGGTCAGAGGCAAAGGATAGCGCTGGCCCGGGCTCTTCTGAGAAAGCCGGAAATTCTGATACTGGATGATGCTCTGAGCGCTCTTGATTATGGCACCGAAGCTCTGGTGCTGGCCAATCTGAAACGGGAATATCCCGGGATGACTCTGATCCTGATCTCCCAGCGGATCTCCGCTCTCAGAAATGCCGGCCGCATTCTGGTGCTGGAAAAGGGCTCCCTGGCCGGACTGGGCACTCACGAGGAGCTTCTCCGGAGCTCGGAGGCCTACCGGGAGCTTTACAGCACCCAGAACGCCGGACTGGAGGATGCCCATGACTCATAACCGCCATGCTCCCGATGACCTGAAGATCTCCCCCTCTCCGGAACCTTCAAAAGGGTTCAGAGGCTTTATGGGGCGGGGGCCGGGCTTTCAGGAAATACCGGAAAACGCCCGGGCTCCGAAATCCGCTCTCCGGCGTCTCCTCCGCTATTTTCGGCCGGATCTTAAAACTGTGGCCGCTCTGATTGTTTCCGCCTCCCTTGCCGCCATGCTGACCGCGGCGGCTCCGGCATTTATTGCCGAAGCGGTGGACGCTCTTGCCCGGGGAGACCTGGAAGGGATCCCCGGAATTCTCATCGCTTTGTTAACGGTATATGCCTTTGCGGCGGCGGGAAGCCTTATTCAGGGCGCGGCCGGTGCCGGACTCTCCGCAAGGCTCATTAAAAGACTCCGGCGGGATCTTCACGAGGCCGTAACCGGACTTCCCGCGGCAGAAATCAACAAGCGCTCCCGGGGTGATATCCTCTCCCGCATGACCTCTGATGCGGACATGGTATCGGACACCGTGAGCATGTCCCTCACGGCGCTGTTTTCCGGAAGCCTGCTCCTTCTGGGCACTCTGGCGGTCATGTTCTGGTACAGCGTTACCCTGACTCTTATAGCGCTCGGGGCTATTATGCTGACCATGGTAATCACCAGGCTGCTGACCCGCTTTATGAGAAAGCAGCTTCTTCTCCGGCAGGAGCTTCTGGGGGAGGTTAACGGCATCGTGGAGGAATCCCTGACCAACTATCAGGCGTGCGTGGCCTGCTCCATGCAAAAGGCCAACCAGAAATCCTTTGATGACTCCTCCGACAAGCTTACCAAGGCTGCTGTGCTGGCGGAAACCCTGGCTAATGCCATGGGGCCTCTTATGAATACCATCGGAAATCTCAGCTTCATTCTGGTAACTGTCATCGGGGCCGTGCTTGCCATTCGCGGGGTTATTACCGTAGGCACCATTGCCGCCTTTGCTGTTTATGCCCGGCAGCTGGCCCGACCGGTAAACATGCTGGCTCAGGTATACGGTCAGATCCAGACCGCTCTCGCCGGGGCGGAACGGATCTTCGAGATCATGGATCTTCCCCGGGAAAGCGCGGCCGGAGCAGAGGTTCCTGCCGGCGTCCGGGGGGAACTGGAATTCCGCGGGGTAACATTTTCCTATGTTCCGGGGACTCCGGTGCTTAAGGATTTCAGTCTTCGCATCGCCCCGGGAGAAAAGGTCGCCCTGGCGGGAGCCACCGGAAGCGGAAAATCCACCCTCATCTGCCTTCTTTTGCGGTTTTACGAGCCTGATTCCGGGGTGATCCTGCTGGACGGCCGGAATATCAGAGAGTTTGCGGTAAAATCCCTCCGGAAAACCTTGGGCACCGTGCTTCAGGATACGGCGCTGTTCACTGATACCCTGAGAAGCAATCTTACTGCCGGAGCTCCGGAGATTTCTGAAGAGGAGCTTCTTAAAAAGCTCCGGGAATGCGGCGCGGACACCCTGATTGCCCGGATCCCCGGAGGCCTCGATGCGGAACTCGCCAATGCCGGAGCCCGGCTCTCCCAGGGGGAAAGACAGCTTCTTTCCGTGGCCCGGGCCTATGTGGCGGATCCTCCGGCGCTGATCCTGGACGAAGCCACCTCCAGTCTGGACACCCGCACGGAAAGGCATATTCAGGAGGCTCTTAAAACCCTTACCGGAAAGCGCACCTGCCTAATCGTGGCGCATCGGCTTTCCACCATTCTGGATGCGGATCGCATCATCGTCATGGATCACGGCCGCATTGCCGAGGGAGGGCGGCACCACGATCTCATGGCCCGGGACGGGATCTACCGGAAGCTTTTCCGGAGCCAGTATGCCGGGGAGGCTACCTGATTCCTGCTCATCTCACTTGCCCCGGAGGAGACGGTGCCGGAGATACCGGGACAGAATACAGGAAAACGGCGCCTGCTTGAACCAAGAAGGATTTTGCCATGAAAGTAAGCGGAAATACTGTCGTTTCCGGGCTTAAAGCCATGTTTAAGAAAGAGTTTGGCATCGGGGCCCGGGTATATAACGGAAGTCGCCTGGCGGAGGATTCAGCTTCTCTGGCTTCTTTCAGAAAGGGCAGCGCCGCTGAAACTGGCGACCTGGAGATCCGGAACAGCATGGAGGTCGGCGCTGCCGAAAAGCAGTTTAAAGACGCATTCGGCATTACGGTTAAGATCGAAGACAGCACGGGAAAGCTTGCTGACAAGAGCGTCACCATCGCCTCTCTCAAACCGGAAAAGGCTGAAAATGATGTGAAAGAGGCAGGCAGGGGAACGGGGAAGGCTTCCTCCCGGAAAGCATCCAGCACAAAAATTAAGAAGGGCGGCTATGTCGAGTTCGGCAGCTATTATCAGGAAAACTCCGCTGAAAAAACTCCCATAGTCTGGCTGGTGTTGGAAACCTCCGGCTCGAGAGCGCTTCTTATCTCCCGCTCCGGACTGGACTGCAGGGAATACCATCATGAAGAAGCTGACGTCACCTGGGAAAACTGCGATCTCCGGAAATGGCTGAACACCGAGTTTCTCAGGAACGCCTTTACCCCAGAGGAGCAGGAGAAGATTGCGGTAACAAAGATAGCGCCTCATGACAATGCTGAGGATGGCGCCGAGGATGGTTCCAGAGACGAAAACAGCACGGAGGATCGTGTCTTCTGCCTGAGTGCTTCAGAAGCGGAGAATCTTTTTAAAAACGCCCGGGCCAGACAATGCGTGCCAACGCTGTACGCAGATGATAAAGGAGCCAATGATTATTTTCTTACTGGCAAAGGCACTGACTGGTGGCTGCGATCGCCCGGAAGTCTCCCTAAGAGCGCCTCGGTAATCAGCTGGGATGGTTCGCTATATCACGCCTGGGCAGAACATTGTCGTGCTGTGCGTCCCGTTTTATGGGCGGATCAGGATGCTTTAAAACCGGTCAGGCCTGCAGCTCCGACGAATATCAGGCACGGAGATCTGGTGAAGTTTGGCAGCTATCACCAGGAAAGCGGCAGCAGGAAAACTCCCATAGAGTGGGTGTCCCTGAAAAAGAACAAGACCCAACTCCTTCTTGTCTCACGTTACGTTTTGGACTGTCAGCCGTATGGCTATGAACGGTCTCCTGCGTTCCGGGATGTGACCTGGGAAAACTGCGATCTCCGGAAATGGCTGAACACTGAGTTTCTCAGGAACGCCTTTACCGCAGAGGAGCAGGAGAAGATTGCGGTAACGAATCTTCATAATGACTTGTATGGGGACTTCGGACGGTACAGCGCCGAGGATCGGGTATTTTGCCTGAGCTTTCAGGAAGCAAGCCTCACTCTGAAGAAAAGGGGCCGGAAATGCGCGCCAACACCGTATGCCGCAAATAAAGGGGCCTATATTGAGGAAGATGACGAGGACAATCTGGGCTATAGTTTGTGGTGGCTGCGGGACTATCTTCCTCGGTACGGCGCCATGTATGTGGAATCAGACGGCTCTCCGGAAGAACATGGAGACTTCAGTTCCTTTTTTGGCGTACGGCCTGCCTTATGGGTCAGCCGGAGCGGGGTAAGACCAGTCAGGCTTGAGCCAAAGCTCGAGCTCGTTAACACCGAGCACATTAACACCAAAGACAGGAAGTCGGTTCGCAAAGGTTCTGCGCCGGAGATTAAGAAAGGAGATCGCGTCGAGTTTGGCAGCTATTATCAGGAGAACGGCAGCGAGAAAACTCCCATAGAGTGGATCACGCTGGACATCAGCGCCGGGAAGGCTCTTCTCATTTCCCGGTACGGACTGGATTCCATGCCGTACCATCATGAATATACTGACATTACCTGGGAACACTGCGACCTCCGAAAATGGCTGAACGGGGAGTTTTTCAGGACGGCTTTTACTGAGGCAGAACAGGAAAAGATTGCGGTTACCGAGCTTCGCAATGGCGGCAGCTCCAATTATGGCTCCAGAGGAGGTAACAGCACGGAGGATCGGGTGTTTTGTCTGAGCCTTAAGGAAGCCCGGGATCTTTCCAAAGCAAAAAAGGGCCTCCGGGAATTCCGAAAATGCGATCCCACGCCGTATGCCATTAAAAAAGGCGCCTTTGAAGACAGCACTGCCGAATATATCGAGTTCGGAAGCTGCTGCTGGTGGCTCCGGTCGCCGGGAGACAGTCAGCACATGGCAGCGTTCGCCGAAGCGAACAGATTATTTTGCCAGGAGGGGTACTGGGTCGGAAATAAAAGCTTCGCGGCGCGGCCCGCCATTTGGGTAAATCCGGATAATCTGAAAGCAATCAAGCCTGATGAATATGTCTGCTTTGGGAGCTATTACCAGGAGAACGGCAGAGAGAAAACTCCCATAGAGTGGCTCCCCCTGAAAAAATCCGGAGGACGGACGCTTCTTCTTTCTCGGTACGGACTGGACTCAAGGCCGTACCACCATGAATATACTGACATTACCTGGGAAAACTGCGATCTTCGGAAATGGCTGAACGGGGAATTTCTCATGACCGCCTTTTCTCCCGAGGAGCGGGAGAGGCTTGCGCTGACGATGCTCCCCAATGACGATAATCCGCTGAACGGCGCCATTGGCGGAAACAGCACCGAGGATCGGGTGTTTTGCCTGAGCCTTGCCGAAGCCAGGAGCAGATTCAAGGTCAAAAATCCGGATAAAAATTCCCTTGGCGATGACAGCTTTCTTTTTAAAGACAGGGAGTCCCGGAAATGCATTCCTACCCTCTATGCAGCAGAAAAAAGGTACAGAAACCATTCTTATGACCTCCTTGACGGCAAACGCTGCTGCTATTGGTGGCTGCGTTCTCCGGGCATCAAGGCGTGCCGCGCATCGAGCGTATGCGCGGACGGTGAGCTCCACGCTGACGGCTGCTATGTCTTTGACCATCTCATAACCGTGCGGCCTGCTTTATGGGTGAATCTGTAATCGGGAATTTTCTCAGCCGGAATCCGACGCCCGGCTTTCCGATGCATCCGCACCCCCGACATTCCGGGATGATATTTACGGTGGCTATCCCGTCAAGAATGATTATTACGGCGGTTTAACTACCCCTTGTCAGGCAATGAAATGAGGAAGCTCCTTTGAGGAATTTCTTTGCTGCGGACTTGGCTTTGCCGGAAAAGATCTCAAAGCCTTCACGAGCGTGATAAAACATCGTGCCTGAAAACGAATGTAAACACGAAATGGAAAAATTCAAGCGGCTGATGCACCCGGCAAAAATCAGCGAAAACTGATTACACGCTCCCGAGTCTTTGTTACCATGAAAACAAGGGGTTGGGAGGCGCTTATGATAGTAACGGACGGTCCATTTTTCTCAGGGTTTCTGCTAGTTTTTTGCCTGATTGTGCTTGCTTTGGAATGTATAGGGCTTTTGATAAGCAAATGGCTTGGTTTAGATGGTACGTCATTTTACTTTGTGGGCCCGCTGATTGTTTATTGCGCGTTGTGGTGGATCATCAGATACCGCAGAAGAAAAAGAATTGAAAGATACAAAAAACATGATTATGACTATGATTAGTTATGCAGAAAGCGCCTCTTAAGGGCGTTTTTACTTGTACTGACGACAGAAATGAACAATGCATCTTTCAATGCCTGCTCCCGGTATCAGAAATCCTGTTATTCCCCGTGTCCGCATCATCTTCCTGCCTTATAATAACCGGAAAAGACATTCCAAGGTTCGGGAAAGTCCTTTGCAAAGGGCGATATTAAGAATGCGGCGAGGCCGCCCCCGGCCCCAACCCCGACTTCCATCAACTCTGCTTATCCCCTTAACCAATAGCAGTAACCGCAGGAGCCACCATGACAGCCGAAAGAGCGATCAAGGCAGGGAATCCTCCCGGACTTAGCGGCAGTGCTTCCCGGAATAGTGTTTTCGGGAGAATCAGAAGTTCCCTGAAAGCGGCCTTTCTGGCTCTGCCCCTCCTTTTCTGCGGAATTTCGAGCCCCGCCGCCGTGCTGGACTGCACCGTAGCCCGGGTGCTGGACGGGGACACCCTGGACTGCGACAACCGGCGGGGGCGGTACCGCATCAGGCTCCGCAGCATTGACGCTCCCGAAAAGTCTCAGCCCTGGGGCCGGGCCTCCGGCAAAAACCTCAGGAGGCATGTCCTCGGAAAACCCGTCCGCATCGATATCCTGGGGCAGGATCGCTACGGCCGGTATCTCGGCACTGTGTACCTCCGGGGCGTCAACATCAACGGACTTCAGGTGCGGGAAGGGATGGCCTGGGCCTATCGCCGCTATCTGGACAGTCAGGATTATCTGCGCTGGGAGGATCTGGCCCGTTCGGAAAAGCGCGGTCTCTGGCAGGATCCCCATCCCGTTTATCCCTCGGATTACCGGAGAGCCCGGAGAAGGGGGATAACCCGCCCTTATGCCTTTCCCCGCTAATATGCCTTCCTGCGATAATTTGCTTTCTCCTGATAAGAGAAGAAGAGGCAGAAAAATGCGGCGAAAAAAATTCGTCAGAGAAATAATAAGCACAAGGCCGATCCGGGATGGGAAATAATGAAGAAATGAACCGGGATTGACAAAAGCCGGCGGGACTGAGACGGCCAGAGATCCGGCTCATTTAAAAGGTATCAGGAGATTCCCCGGACCTCAGGAACGCAGGGCGGCCTCTTCAGCAGAGCTCCGGGATTTCAGGAGATGCTTGTTTTCATACATTGTCCGGTCAGCGCGGCCGAATACCGCAGTAACGCAGTCATCGGTTTCCTGGTTAAACCTGGCAATGCCGCAGGCGATAACAATACCGCCGGACTTCAGGGCCTCTTCATTATGATCAGACACCATCTTCGCCAGTTCATCGACCCTTTCATATTCAGATCCCCTTATCAGCACCGTAAATTCGTCCCCGCCGATGCGGTATACCGGACAGCGTTTGAAGATCTCGCAGATAATGCGGCAGGCATCCCGGAGATACTGATCCCCCGCCTGATGCCCCTGATTATCGTTAATGGCTTTAAGATCGTTGAGATCCAGGAGCGCCAGGGCAAAGGGCGGAGCATGACGCACCCGGATCTGGAGATTCAGGGTGCGTTCCTCTTCCATATAGGCGTGCTTGCTCTTCACTCCGGTAAGCGCGTCCACATTGGCCTGACTGAGAGCCTGGGTAAGCCGGCGGGCGTAATCCTCCTCCTGCCGCACCTGGAAGTCCACATCGCTGATCCCCACAATCAGACTGCGGACATTATTTTCGGTAATGGCAGCCGCCCGGAGCTGCACATAGGTAGGTCTCCCGGCCATGGACATGCGGAAGCTCAGGGCGTAAATCCCGCCGCTATCCAGTTCCGCCATGACGTTTTCCCGGGTAAACAGGGAGATAAAGCGATTAACATCGTCGGGATAGACGTTATGCTTGGTAATCTCCCGGGCGGCCTCGAAGAAGTTGCTGCCGTTTTCAGGCAGGGACAGCGCTTCATAGCCCGAGGTGATGCTGAGCAGCCGATAGGAGCCGGAAACCGGATCCACGATGTAGACGCAGAGATATTCCCCGGTAAGCGCATTAAGACGGGCATAGGCCACATGCTCCTCCCGCATCTTTTCCGCAGCCAGCCTCTGCTTCATCTGATCGTCAATGTCGCAAACCCCGATGACGATATAGCGGTTATCGTCCTTGATCCGGGAAACCCGCATGGTTACATATACCGGCTTGCCGTCTACCAGACGGCGGTAGGTCATGACAAAGAGCCCGTTTTTGTTGAGGGCGTCCATAAGAGTGTCCCGCTCCATGGCCTCTGAAAAGGCTTCCAAATCATCCGGATAGACGTTGGTGACGGCTTCGGGGCGGCAGTGGGTGAAGAAATCAGTATCGGTTCGCACCTCCTCCAGCATGCCGCTTTCGGGATCGGCCCGGTATTCCGTAAAGCTGCCGGTTTCCACATTGACATAAAAAAGGTCGGTATAGCCCCGGGACAGCGCCTGCGCGATATGGTTGTAAATCAGGCTGATCACCCGGGCCTTTTCATAAGCCTTCCGGGTTTCGATGTTTTCCCGCTGAATGCGCACCATGTCCGAAACGTCCTGACAGGTGCCGACAATGCAGAAGCGGCCGGAGAAATCAAGATACTTCTTCTTGGTGGTCTGATACTGGCGGATGTTGCCCTGAGCATCGGGAAGGTGTTCATAGAATATGTACGGGCCGTCCATGGAAAAGGCGATCCGGTCATCTTCGGCAAACTGATCCGCTGTTTCATGCTCAAAAAGCTGAGCGGCCGTATGCCCGATTACCTCCTCCGGAGATTTCAGGCCGGCAAATTCCGCAAATTCGCGGTTGCAGGCAATGTACTTTCCGGTAGCGGCATCCTTGGTAAAGGCCCGGCCGGGGAAATTGTCCATCAGGGAGGAAATTGTCTGGTTCATCCGGCGGCTCTTTTCTGCTTCCAGAAGCTCCAGGCGATATTCCTCCTTTTCATCGGTGATGACAAAGGTATGGATAACGCAGATGCCCAGCATGTAGGCGATGGTGTAGAGAGGGAGATAGGGGAACCACAGCTGCACGGTAAGAAAAATCGCCATGATCACCCCGAAAAACGCCAGGGTGCGGCCGCGGCGTCTTCTGGAGGAATGATTCTTGGTTACGGCCTGATAAATGGCATAGCAGGAAATCAGAAACAGGAAAACTATCTGCACACACAGCATCACATGCCGAAGCAGTAAGGGCTCGTAGACAGCGGCGGCATCCACGGTGAACAGCACCGGAACGAATACATTGACTGCCGCAAGCCCGATGATGGTTGCGGCGATGGCATGTCCGGCATAAATCAGAGAACGGCCGCAGTTATTGCCTTCCATGAGGTAAATGACGGTATACTGCGCCCAGAAAAACACGCCTGCCGCCATGGCCGCATAGTAGACCGTGGTATCGGCAAACAGGAGAAACGCCAGCTTCTTCGCTTCCAGAAAGCCCCAGAGAATATCGGTGACGTAATAGATAAGCACCGCAATCAGAAATCTGCGGTAGACGAGCCATGCCGACTGTTTGAAGGCGCCGTTCCTGTTAATAATGATATCGCGGTTCTCGATCAGCAGAATCAGGGCTGCGAGCAGGCCAACCAGCGAATAATACATAATCAGTTATCCTATTGTTTCCATTGCAGTCCGTTCGTTCATGCCTGTCCCGGATTCCGGCGAAGATCCGCGAGAACAAGGCCAGCTTTGCCGCTGTTAAAAAAATAAATCTGACGACCGCGGTTTATTGTAGCATAACTTCCGATTTCCCTGTTTGCTCCGGATGCAGAAAATGAGCGATGCGTCCATTGCCTTCCTGCGCGGCCGCCGGATATGGCCGCCCGGCCGTCTGCTTTGCCTGCGGGTTTTCCGGAAAACCGGAAATGCGTCTGATCTCGCAAAGAAAATGACAGAATGTCCTTTTGCTCCTAAAATACCCTGTCAGTTCATTTAATTCAGGAGAATCGGACACATGGGAAAATTTTTAGCAGCACTCGCCGTGATGTTTGCCCTCTTATTCGGGGTTATCGGCTATGGGGTTTCACAGTATAACACCATGGTTGAGCTCAGCACCGGTGTGGAGGAGGCTATGGGCAACATTGACTCCTCTCTGGAAAGAAGAGCGGATCTCATCCCCAATCTGGTGAATACCGTGAAGGGGTATGCCGCCCATGAAAGCGGCGTGTTCAAGGAGGTTGCCGAAGCGAGAAAGGCTCTTATGAGCGCCGGCAGCATTCAGGAAAAGGCCCAGGCCAACGAAGCCCTGAGCGGAGCTCTGGGCCGGCTTCTGGCCATTTCCGAAAGCTATCCCGAGCTCAAATCGGACAAGGTTTACATCGGCCTTATGGATGAGCTCGCCGGCACGGAAAACCGCATTTCCTATGCCCGGGATCAGTACAATGCCAAGGTGAAGAGCTACAACATCTGCGTTAAGGGCTTCCCGGGATCCCTTTTTGCCAGACAGTTCGGCTATGAGCCTGCGGAGTTCTTCAAGGTCGATGAAAAGAAGAAGGCCGTGCCCAAGGTAGATCTCTAGGGCGGATCTCTGGAAAAAGCGGCATGAGGAGCTCGCATGAAGCCATGCTGAGCTGACATGAAAGCTGCAAAAGCTGATATGAAAAGGGAGGGCGGCCTCCCTTTTTTCATGTTCCTGACATGATTGAAGACGGGCATGATTTGAGATCGATCCGGTGCCGCATTCCTCGCAAGCATCCGGAAGCGGCAAAAGCCCGCATCATAATCCCGCAGAGCCTCCTGAGAGGGCGTCCTCCGGAGCCTTGCCATCGCCTTTCTTTTTCACCCTGAGTTTTGCCTCGGGGCCGCTAAAATTCCCGCCATCTCTCAAATTTGATAATTGATTTCATGATAATAATGCCGCAGCGGGGAGTTGCCTTTTACAATCAATGAAGGCCATCATGGTTTGGATGTGACCAGATCGTGATGAAGTCGTGCCAATCGTAAGCGCCTGACAGGAAATCACCTATGGATCTCTCCGAAATCAAAAAGTTTAACACTGATATCTTCAGCCTTTTCGACGACCGCTGGGCCGTGCTTACCGCAGGATCCGGGGACAGCTTTAACGGCATGACCATAAGCTGGGGCTCCCTGGGCACCATCTGGGGCCTCCCGCCCCGGGGGAAGCCCGTGGCCACCGTTTACGTGCGGCCGGATCGCTATACCTTTGAGTTCCTGCAAAAGTCCGCTGCCTTCACCATCTCCTTCTTCCCGGAGGGGCTTAAGAAGATCCACCAGGTATTCGGCAGAAAATCCGGCCGGGACACCGACAAGCTGGCGGAAACGGGGCTTCATGTCCGGGAAAGCTCTCAGGGCATTGTCTATGAGGAGGCGGATCTCACCCTGATCTGCCGGAAGCTTTACACGGCGCCGTTTGATCCCGACGCCATCGCTCCGGAGGTACGGGAAAAGTTCTACAGCGGAGTTTCCCCGCACTATATCTTTATGGGCGAGGTTACGGATATCATTCAAAAATAATTCCCCGCCCGGGAAGTTTGAGAACCCCGGGAAAACAGGGATTTCTTTCATTTATTTACGGAGAACACCGGAATATGACTATGCATAACTATGACTATTTCGTGCCCACGCGGCTGGTATTCGGCAAGGGCCGGGTGAGCGAGCTTCCCAAGTATCTTGAGGGACACGGAAAGAAGGTTCTTCTGGCCTACGGCGGCGGCAGCATCAAGAGGCTGGGACTCTACGACACCCTGAAGGAGCTTCTTAAGGATTATGAGGTTTTTGAGCTTCCGGGAATCGAGCCCAACCCCCGCATTGAGTCCGTAAGAAAGGGCGTGGAGATGGTGAAGCAGCAAAATATCGACTTCATTATCGCAGCCGGCGGCGGCAGCGTTATCGACTGCGTTAAAAACATTGCCTGCGGCGCCAAATATGACGGTGATCCCTGGGATCTGGTAATGGATGCCAGCCTCATCAAGGGACATGTGCCGTTTTTTGCGGTGCTGACCCTGTCAGCCACCGGTTCCGAATACGATGGCGGCGGCGTCATTACCAATCCGGAAACTAATGAAAAGAATGCTCTTCTGGGGAACATTTTCCCGGAGGTGTCCATTATGGATCCGGAGTACACCTATTCGGTTAACGCCTGGCAGACCGCCTCCGGTTCCGCGGACATTATGTCCCACGTCTTTGAGTCTTATCTGGTGAAGGACGGCAATATCTTTACCGACGGCATCTGCGAAGCTATGCTCCGCACCATTGTGGAATGCACTCCCAAAGCTCTGGAGCAGCCTGATGATTACGAAGCCCGGGCTCAGCTTATGATGATAAGCTCCTTCGGCTGCTGCGGACTTCCGGCTATCGGCCGCACCCCGTCTCCCTGGGTATGCCACGGCATTGAGCATGAGGTGTCCGCCTTCTATGACATTACACACGGCGCCGGTCTCGCCATTCTGACGCCGCCTCTCATGAGATTCTGGCTCACCGAGGAAACCGCGCCCCGTTTCGCCCAGTACGGCGTAAGAGTATTCGGTCTGGATCCGAAGAACGCTCCCATGGACAATGCCGAAGAGGCCATTCGCAAGACTGCAGAATTCTTTAAGAGCATCGGTCTTCCCGGCACCCTGAGAGAGGTGGGCATTGACTCCGATGAGCATTTCGGGGAAATGGCCGACCATATCATCGCTCACTGGTTCGGCAACTTCAAGGACGCTCTCCGCCCGCTGAACCGGGATGACATCATCGGCATTCTGAAGGCGGCTCTTTAAGGAATTGCCGTCTGGCGAAGATTAAGCCGAGCGATTAAGCATTGTAATTAGCCTGAACCTGCCGGAAACAATGCGACAGGGCTCAGAAGAGGAATCTCCCGGGATTAAGGTTCCGGGATTTTTTTTGCTGAACTAAAGAGACCTGCTTTTGGAGCCTCTTATTTCAGCCTTTTTTCTGCCCCTTGCCGCATCGCCTCTTTGCCGCCACATGATTTTATAAAGGTTCGCGCCGGGAGAGACGGTCTTGCTCCTGCCATTTCGGAACTCCGCTGCTCGTTTTTCCTCTTTCTGAGGTATTTGAGTTTATCCAGCCATTTTTGATGATTTTTGGCGATTTTGGCTGAATAAATTACATGAACTGCCAAAAAGAGTCCCTTTTTGCTCATCATTTCCTCTGTGTTTAGTTCCTGAACCACGGCCTGAATAAAAGGTCAGTTTATTGATCGCGAGGCCGCAATTCCGCATTGCTTACTTTGCTTATTCAGCCAATTTGCAGCAAAATTGACGGAATTGGCTGAATAAAATGAACATGGGAAAGAATGCCTGCGTAAAATAAGGTCAGGAGAAAAGAAGGGCGGAATCATGATCGGAAGAGAACGGGAAAAACAGGAGCTCCTGCGCAGATATCAGAGAAAGAAGGCGGAGTTTATAGCTATTTACGGACGACGCCGTGTGGGGAAGACTTTTCTGATAGACAAAACTTTTGAAGGGAAAATTACTTTTCGCCACGCCGGTCTATCCCCTGCTGATGATGCAAAAATCGGAGAGCTGCCCCGGCAGTTAAAGCAGTTCCATTTTACCATGCAGCGTTACGGCATAAAGACGGAACACTGTCCGGCAAGCTGGATGGAAGCGTTTTTCCTGCTGGAAAACTGGCTTGAGGAAATTGATGACGGCAGTCGGCAGGTGGTCTTTTTGGATGAGCTTCCCTGGCTTGATACCCCCAGATCTCAGTTTATTTCCGCGCTGGAAGGCTTCTGGAATAACTGGGGCTGTCATCGGGATAATTTGATGCTCATTGTCTGCGGCAGCGCCTGCTCCTGGATGGCGGATCAGCTGATAAACAACCATGGCGGCCTTTATAACAGACTGACCTGCCAAATACGGCTTGCTCCTTTTAATCTGAAGGAATGCGAACTCTTTTTTGCAGAAAATCAGGTTCGGCTCTCTCGTTATGACATTGCTCAGGGATACATGATTCTGGGCGGGATTCCGTATTATCTGGATTGTTTTGAACCCGGTCTCAGCCTGGCTGAGAACATCGATCGGATTCTTTTTTCCCGGAAAGCGCTGCTCAAGGACGAATATGAGAGTCTCTTTCCAGCCATGTTCAATAACCACGCTGTTATAAAGGCAATCGTAAGGTTTCTGGCTGCCAGCCGCAGCGGCTATACCCGAAATGAAATTGCCGGCAAGCTTGGCTTTTCCTCCGGGGGAACATTGTCGCAGTCCTTAAAGTCCCTCGTTGCAAGTGACCTTGCGGTCAGATATGTTCCTTTCGGAAGGAAAATGAGCGAAGCCCGTTATATGCTTACGGATCCGTTTTGTCTGTTCTGGATTCATTTTATGGAAGAACCGCATAAACCCGATGAACACTATTGGACAAATAACCAGAATGCATCGAGGATCGTTTCCTGGAGAGGCTTGGCTTTTGAGAATGTCTGTTTTCAGCATATAGATCAGATCAAAAAGGCACTGGATATATACGGCGTTCAAACCAGTCAGTCTGAGTGGATCGGATCAGATGACGAATTAGGCGGCACGCAAATTGATCTGCTTTTGGACAGAGCTGATCGGGTGGTGAATATGTGCGAAATCAAATATCATGGAGGACTGTTTTCTGTCAACAAAGGATACTATCAGGTTTTATCAAACAGACAGATGATTTTGGCAGCGAAGATTTCTCCCAGAAAAGTGATTCGTCATACGCTTATCACGACTTACGGATTGGCGCGTAACGAATACAGCGGGATATTTTCAAATGTGATCACTCTTGATGATTTGTTTGCCTGTTAGCCGCCTTTCATAACAGGCAATAACACATGCATGGAAAGAACGGGGCATTGAACGCCACACGATATGCCAAAGATCCCTCAAAAGCTTCCGCCTTTCTGCTGTCGTTAAAATGTTCAGGGGAGGAGGGAAACGCCGAATTCACACACCCAAACGGCACCGGATATCGTTAAGCCATTCTCCCTTGTACTTAAAGTACCTCGGGCCGGCAACTGAATATTTTTTCCCGGAGAGCTGCGTTGCCAAAGCCGTCAAGGACATTGTCTCGCCATGATATTCAACATTCCTGTCATCAGCCACTGTTGCGGTAATATTGGGATCATCGCAATACTCAATCTTGGCGCCGACAGGAATCTGGCACTTCCCGAAGGAAAAATTCGCCTGACGCTCGGCGCTTTCAGTGTTAATTTCCTGCGCCGTCTGTTCCGCTGAACGTTCTTCTTCGGTGGGAGCGGCGATTTTCAGTTTATCGCCGCAGCCGTGTATTTCGGCGATAGCCTCAAGGATAGAGTACGCATCCTCCGGCGATATGGCATAAAACTCCCGCACCCGCTGCTTTCCGTTGAAGCTCTCCACCGACCGCAGATTTGGATTCAGCTTGTCAATGATGGAATGAATCTTCAAATCCGATAATCTTGAGGATACCTCGTAGGTAGCGTAAACACGAAAGGCGAAGGGAATACACTCGCTGCGATTCAGCTGCTTCAAACGCTTGTCAATATCATCCGCGTAGCCAATCTTCACATATTCCGGGAATGACGGATTTGTGAGAATGTAGATTACACCGTTCTTTTCTGGCCCGCCGTTATTTTCGCTCATAGAGTTACCTCCGAATCCTTGTTTCATCGCCTTCTCCGGCATTGATTTAAAGCTGTCAGCAACATCATAAACGATCTTATCGCAATGGCCATGAAGCTCTCTCTGACACACTGTATTTTGAACTTCTTTCCGGCTCCGGAAGTCTCTTTGCGGTTTTCTTAATCACAGGCTTTTCTGAAGAGAAGGGCATGCGGAGAAGAGTCAGCGGAAAAGAATCAGACAAAATTGCCGTAACCAATGCCTAGAGTAAATGTATCTCATTTCCGGTCTGCCGGCAACAACACGCATCAAGGCATAGGAACTGCGTTTTCAGAATATCAAAAGCGTAAAGCGCAGTGTCTGGAATTATCTGAAGAACATCACCGATTGCGGCATTTCCTTTCAGAAGATCGTTGGAACAGTGGGGATCCTCTCTTATGCACTCAGGAAACGGCGATACCATCGCAATTATGAAGGCAGGCGATCTGATAAATGACTGCTATCCCGTTACATGTTTCAAAATGTTCTTATTCCGGAAAAAGGGAGCAGGCACTTAATATTTCGTCTGCAATGCTTGTCAAGGGAGCATGGTCAGGACATAATCCTGATAGCGACAGCTTTTTACCGCATAGGCCTGACCGTGAGACAATCAGCAAGTATCAAGTTAGAATCAGCTGAAATACACAGGAGTTTTATATGAGCGATCCCATACTGTCTTCAAAGGACCTAAAAAATTTGCCGTATGCAGCTACTACGTTTTCTGCCCTCAGAAAGCGCGGCAAGGTATATGTCGATAAAACTGCAATGATAGCAGAGCTGGCAGACAATGAGGATGCTCCGGTATTTCTGTCGAGACCGCGCCGCTTCGGAAAATCTCTCCTGACTTCAACATTTGAGTCATTGTTTTCCAAAGGTCTTGCAGATTTCAAAGGTCTTGAGATTGACACCGGAAAAAACAAATGGACCGATACCACTTATAAGGTAGTGCGCTTTGATCTTTCAATAGTGGCAAATTCTTCTCCATCTGATCTCAGAATGTATCTCAACGATACGATGATAAGCGAGATTTACGGCAATAATCATTATCTTATGACTTCCGGTATAAACGAGACCAGACAGCCAGGAGTTATTTTAGCGAAGATCAGAGATGATAAGGATATCGCTGACAAAAGCATTGTGTTTCTTATTGATGAGTACGATTCCCCTGTAACTCACAATATCAACAGAGGACAGGTTCTTAAAGAGGTTTCGGATATTTTGGACTCCTTTTTTGCCGGAATCAAATTCGCAGAACGTATTTTCCGGTTTGTTTTTGTTACCGGCATTACCAGAATAGCCCATGTAAGCCTGTTTTCATTGTTTAACAATATTTGTGACATTTCCGCAGATGATGACTATGCCACACTGCTGGGAATAACCGAAGACGAGCTTCATAAGTACTTTGATCCCTACGTGCGGAATGCTGCGGCGGTTCTCGACATGAGCGTTTCCGATGTCTACGCCAAGATGAAGAGTGTCTACAATGGCTTTCAGTTTTCCATAGGGAATGAGGAGACCGTATATACGTAAATTTTCCCAAAAATCCTACTAAAACCCTCAATCCAGACCCAGAAGCAAAAGTCCTTTTTAGCTTGTCAAAATTGTGGGCTTATTCCTCTTTGCCAGCAGTAACAGATGATGTCCCGCTGACGGAGGAATTGTCAGCTTTTGACTGTCCGCTCTTTGACTTTTTTTCCTTTGTGTTAGCT
>JAEEGL010756779.1_pt1 | contig 18223 bp, 17 predicted proteins | sample 9134231 | NCBI WGS metagenome assembly JAEEGL01 (sample SAMN16246548, study PRJNA631951) | gut metagenome | biome: gut microbiome; feature: rumen; material: fiber-attached | host: Bos | place: Iran: Karaj | collected 2018-10 | reverse complement strand
CCAGATGAATCCGGAGAATGTCGGAAAGACCGCGCATGATTATGCGGCTGTGCTGCAGAAAAAGATTGATGTGATGGAATACTGATCCTGTTCTTGGCGCGGGAGACACGGGACGGTTCCCTGTCTCTTTTTTTCTTGACGAAAAAAGGAGCGTTTGATAAGATAGAGCACAAGAAGTAACAGCATACCGACAAGGGAAGAGGGATAACAGATGCCTCGAACTGCCAGGAAAAAGAGCTGTAAACAGATCTATCATGTCATGCTGCGAGGAATCAATAAACAGCAGATTTTTTTTGATAAAGAAGACTATCAGTTCTTTATTAGCACGCTGGAACGGTATAAAAAAACTTGTGGGTATCAATTGTTTGCGTATTGCCTGATGGGGAATCACGTTCATCTGCTGATACAGGAGGGGAATGAAACTACCCTCGGTGATGTCTTCAGGCATATCGGAAGCGCTTTTGTCTATTGGTATAATATAAAATATGAACGGGTGGGACATCTGTTCCAGGATCGGTATAAGAGTGAGCCGGTTGAAGATGAAGCATATCTTTTAACCGTATTCAGGTATATACTGATGAATCCTGTAAAGGCAGGATTATGCAGCAAGTCAGAACAGTATCTATATAGCAGCGCGGCAGAATACCTTAAGGGAACAAAAGGAATAACGGATACGGACTTGATCAAAGGAATGCTTGATGAAAAAAGCATGAAGGAATACATAAGCCAGAAAAATGAAGACCAGTGCATGGAAATGGATGAAACGATCCGAAAAAGGGTAACGGATGAAGAAGCTAAAGGAATGATAAATAAAGAGCTGGGCAGCGTTATACCGGCAATAGGGAAAGCTAAAGAACGAAAAGGACTGAATATTTCAATCAGTAAACTGGTTCATGCCGGAATATCCATACGCCAGTTAAGCCGCCTGACAGGGATATCTAAAAAGGTCATTGAAAACGCGCTGGAATAATGGAGGAAAAGGAGACAGAGAACCGTCCCCTGTCTCCCCGGACGATCCGATCAGCACGCCGGAACTGATGACGCGGACCGCACGCTGCCTGCCGCACTGCAAAATGGTGATGTATTCCAACTGTGGGCACAATATTGACACGGACCTGACGGAGGAACTGGCGGAGGAAGCGGACCGCTTCCTGCGGCAGGCGTCAGGGAACGGGAAATGGTATGTGTTTCCGGACGCGGAAAGGAAATGACCGGAAACGGCGGGAATCGTTATCAACGGGGAAAGGGATACAGCATGAGGGATTACAGCGAGCAGAACAAGAAAGCGTGGGAATACGACGCCTATGAGTTCTGGATCAGGAACGCCGGCACGCCGGCGGAGCGGGCGAAACAGGATACGGAGAACCCGGCCGGGATGCTGCGGCGCTACGCGGGGTATTTCGACCGCTATGAAGGCGTGAAGATCGCCAACATCTGCGGCTCCTGCGGAAAAAAAGCCGTTCCCCTGGCCCTGCTGGGCGCCGAGGTGACGGTGTTCGATATCTCCGAGGACAACAAAAGGTACGCCATGGAAACGGCGGAGGCGGCGAAGGTGCCGCTTCGTTACGAAGTATGCGATATCCTGGAAATCGATACGGCCGAATACGGCGGATATTTCGACGTGGTGTTCATGGAAGGCGGGATCCTCCACTATTTCCATGATATCGGTGAATTCATGGGGATCATGTACTCCCTGCTGAAGCCGGGCGGGAAAATGATCTGCAGCGATTTCCATCCCTTCACGAAGATCAACGACAGCCTGAAACTGGAGACGCCGGTGATGAGCTATTTCTCGACGGACGTGTTTGAGGGGGAAATGGCGCACGCCCGTTTCTATCCGGAGGAGATCCGCGGGCAGATGCCGAAGTGCAGCCTCCGGAAATACACGGTCAGCGAGATCATCAACGCCATCATCCGCAGCGGCTTCCGCCTGGAGCAGTTTGACGAGCATCCCGCCTGGGAGAACGACAAACTGCCGGGTGAGTTCACCGCCGTCGCGATCAGGGAATAAAGATGAAAATCTATTTCGCCCCCATGGAAGGGATTACGGACGGGATCCTGCGGCGCGTCCACCGGGAGATATTCGGCGGCGTGGACGTATACTGCCTCCCTTTCCATAAACTGACGCAGTCGATGACGCTGACGGCGCGGGAAAAGCGGGATATCGATCCGGAGGAGAACCGGGGACTGAATGCGCTGCCCCAGGCGCTGACGAAGCATCCGGAGCACCTGCTGGCATGGCTGGAATATGTGAAGGAGCTCGGGTATCCCTGCGCGGACCTGAACCTGGGATGCCCTTCCCCGACGGTCACGAAAAGCGGCAAAGGCAGCGCGATGCTGCGGGACCCCGGATTCCTGCTGTCCTTCCTGGCCTACGTTTTTTCCCGTCCCCTGCCGACGGCCCTTTCCGTCAAGACCCGGATCGGATATGAACAGGCGGAGGAATGGGAGCGGATCCTGGATATCCTCAGCGAGTTCCCGTTTGACCATATGACGATCCACGTCCGGACCATGAAGGAGCAGTACAGCGGCGCGCCCCATCCGGAAGCCTTCGGGGCGGCGGTCCGGAAAGGCGTTTCCCATCCCGTATATAACGGAGACCTGCGGACGCCGCGGGACGTTTCCGAATTGCTGGCCCGGATTCCGGAAACGGAAGCGGTGATGATCGGCCGCGGCCTGCTGGCGGATCCGTCGCTTGCCCGGCAGCTGCGGGGAGGCGCGAAGGCCGGCGAGGAAGAACTGGCCGCGTGGTATACAACCCTCTACAAAAGCTGGGAGCAGAGATTCGGCCGGGTCCTGGCGCTGGGGAGGATCAAAAAACTGATGGAATGGCCGGCGGACGGCGATATCCGGCGCAGGCGGCTGCTGCGGAGATCGGACGATATCGACGGATGTATCCGGGCGATTCTCGGAAACGGGACGGGGGATTCACGATGAAACGGATCCTGAAACGAAAAGATTGCATTTGCCGGAAACAGGCCGTATTATGAATTCAACGGCGGTACAGCAACCCGGCATGAAGAATTGCGGCGGGCGTCCCGGGATTTCCTGTGAAATCCGATAAAAAACGGTGATTGGTGAATGATATGAGTTTACAGTTTTCAAAAGCCAGCACGTCAGACGCATTGGTCCTGAACTGCATATCCCGGCTTTCCTTTGACAGCGACGCTGACGTGGGCGCCCCGTCCAAAGGAGGGCCTCCCGGATATACGTCACTTTCGTTCCATACGAAAATGGCCCGGATGAACCATCTGTACAAGCTGACGGATGACGGCCTGATTGTGGGCGGAGCGATCCTGTTTCCGGAAAAGGACACGCTGAATATCGGCAGGATCTTTATCAGTCCGGAGCATTTCCGGAAGGGATACGGGACGTATATGATGCGGGAGATTGAGGCGACGTTTCCGGACGTGAAGGGTTTCACGCTGGATACGCCGGCCTGGAATACCCGGACCAATCGTTTTTATACGAAACTGGGATATACAGAAGTCAGGCGCGACGGGGAGTTTATCTATTACCGGAAAAACGTTTCATCCGTCTGAGAGATTGCCGGCTGCCAAGGAAAAAACAGGTAAAGACAGGGGGAAGGATCCATGGAAATCCGGAAGATGGCGGAACTGTACGCGTTGTATCCGGAAGCGCAGGAGGGGATTAAGTACGATTCCCCGGAACTCCTGCTGATGAAGTATATCGCGGAAAACGATATGGACAGCGCGATGGCGCTGTTCCGGGACAGGCGCCAGTTCTCGGACGATCCGCCGGCGGTGGACGCCCCCTACGGCCGGTTTGAGGGAAAGGAACAGATCCGCGCTTTCGCGGAAGGATTTATCGCGAGGTTTGAAGCGGAGGCGCTCAGCATCATTCCGAAGTTCCAGACCCGGAGCGGCGGGCGCTCCGTGACGGAAATGGTGCTGAATTTTGAAAAGGACGGGATGATCGACCAGGTGCCGATGTTCGTCGTCGGGGACCTGGGAAGCCGGGGCACACTGGAGGAAGCGCGCCTGTACTGCCACAGCACGTTTGTTCCGCACCTGACGCCTTACCGGAAACCGATGTTTACCCCGGCACACCTGGAAATGGGCGATCCAGGCCTGATGACCGGCGCGGTGAAGGAATACTATACCGCGCTGCACCATGTGCCCCGGGTGGACGTGGAGCGGATCCTCCGGTGCATGCATCCGGACTGCGTGTTCGGCGGATACGCGCTGTACCGCGGGCAGGCGCCGGAAAAGGGCCTGGAGGCGCTGCGCAGGGTTTATACGGGGATGGCGTCCTATATTCCCGAGAAGGTCGGAATGCGGTATGAAACCCTGATCGACGACGGCATCACCGGCGTGATCGAATGGGTCCACGTCATCTCGGACCGGGGCAGGGAAGACCTGGGCCGGATCGCCATGTCCGGCATCGCCGCGTATATGCGCGGGGAAGACGGGCGGCTGATCAGCATCCGGATCAGCGATTACGCCTGGATGGAAAAGGAGATCGACTGGGCACAGGCAGGGACTACGGAAGCGGAAGCCCGGAAGGTCAACGCGGTCGGTGAATTCCCGGCCGGAGTCGGCCGGAAACGGCAGGAGACGCTGTGAATCAACGGAGATTACCGGATAAAGAAGGAGGAAACGACTGTGAACGAAGAAAAAAAGACGCTGGGAGAACTGCTTTCGGATCCGCGGATCAGCCGGATCGCGCCGGACGCGATCCGGAACCGGGACCTGAGCAAGGAAGAATCGTGGGGGAAGACGCCGGCACAGCTGCGGGATGAGCACTTCTTTTTCGGTGACATCGGCAGGGGCTTCCGGCGCCTGTATGACGCGGCGGACACAGGGGACTGGTATTACCCGCTGTACAGCGACGCGGAATGCGAGGAGGACGAAGCCCGCCGGAACGTCAACATGGTTTGGCTTCCTTCGGACGCCCCGGAGGCGGATGAAAGGCCGTTCATCCTGCTGGTGCCCGGCGGCGGGTTTGTGAACGTGTGGAACCTGACGGAGGGCTGGCCGGTGGCGGCGCAGTTCAACAGCGAGGGGTACCATGTGTTCATCCTGACCTACCAGGTGGACGGAAATGAAGGGCTGCTCAAAAAGAACCTGGAGGATATGGCCCGGGCGCTGCGGCTGATCAGGGAAAAGGAAAAACACTTTCACGTGCAGGCGGACCGGTATATTACCTGCGGTTTCTCCGCGGGCGGGATGCTGATCTGCCTCTGGAACACGGAGATGGGGTATCCGGCCTTCAGCCTGCCGAAGCCGCAGGCGTCGTTCCCGATATATCCTTTTCTCAGCCTGAGGCTGGCCGCCGAAGAGTTCGCCGCGGAAGAAGGCGCGGAAGAAAACCCGGAAGAGGACGAGCGGGAGGACATCCGCCTGTACGGCTGTCCGTTCCGGGAAGCGATGGAGAAACCTTATGAAAGCCCGGAGCACGCGGAAGGGTTCCCGCCCTGCGCGATCTTTGTGATGGCGGGGGACGAACTGCTGGGACACTCCCAGCTGCTGGCGCGTACGCTGGAAAAGCTGAATATCCCGTGCAGGCTGGAGATCGGCCCGGAAGGCGGGCACGGCTTCGCCGACGGAACCGGCACGTGCATCGCCGGATGGACCGGCCGCGCGATCCGCTGGTATGAAGGGTTGAAGTAAATACGGCGTATTATGACGGACGGGACACCTGAAAGACGGAGGAAACGAATGGATCTGCTGGAACGGGCGGCGGCCCTGTATCGACTGGAAGGATATGAATTTGCCGAAGTCCCCGGACACGAGGGCGGACGCAACAGCATATTTACCTGCCGGAAAGACGGGGAGAACCGGTATATTCTCCGCGTATCCATGCTGCAGGACCGGACGGAGGAAGACTACCTGGCGGAAACGGAGTTTATCCGTTTTCTCGCCATGAACGGCGCCCCCGTGGCGGACGTGATTTATTCCGTGAACGGGAAAGCGGCGGAGCGGATTTCGGAAGACGGACAGGAAGGATATGCCTGCCTGTTCGCATACGCGAAGGGAATGCTGCTGTGCGACAACGGCTACCGTTACCGGGAAGGCGCGCCGCTCTCCGAATACTTCTACAATACAGGGAAAGCGCTCGGGGCGATTCACCGGCTTTCCAAAGCGTACAACCCGGTCCACCGGCGGGCGGACTTTTTTGACAAATACAACATGGCCTATATCGACCGGCTGATTCCGGACCGGTACGCGGAGCTGAAGCAGGCGATCGCGAGGCGGCTGGAACAGTACCGGAAGCTGCCGCGGGACGGGGAAGCGTACGGACTGGTCCACTTTGATTTCTGCGACGGCAATTACCATGTGGACCTGGGCACGGGCGACATCACGGTCTTTGATTTCGACAACTGTATTTACTGCTGGTATATGTTCGACCTGGCGCATCTGTGGACCCACGGCGTGGGCTGGTACCGGCATGTCCGGGACCCGGAGGAACGCATGGCGGGAATGGCGCGGTATTTCAACACCGTCCTGGAGGGATACCGGAGCGAGACGGACGTTTCCGGAGACCTGCTCGCGCAGCTGCCGCTGTTTATCGATATGACGATCATCGAATACGTGATCGACGAATTTGAATGCGGCGCCCGGGAAGGCGAGGAACCGGACGAAGAGGATATCGGGAACGCGGTGAGATGCCTGGTCCATGATATTCCCTACGGCGGATTCGGGGAACGGTGGGAATAACGATATGCACTTTGCGGACGCGAAAGGAATCCTGACGGGCGGCAAAGGCCGTTACGGAATGAACATCTACCGCGGATGTTCCCACGGCTGCATTTACTGCGACAGCCGGAGCAGGTGCTACCAGTTTACGCACGCGTTTGAAGACATCGAGGTCAAGCGGAACGCGCCGGAACTGCTGGAACAGGCGCTGCGGTCGAAACGGCAGAAGTGCATGATCGGCACCGGCTCCATGTCGGATCCGTATATGCACTGCGAGGAGCAGCTCGGGCTGACCCGGAAATGCCTGGAGATCATCTGCCGGTACGGATTCGGCGCGGCGGTCCAGACCAAATCCGACCGGATCCTGCGGGATATCGACCTGCTGGACGAGATCAACCGGAAAGCGAAATGCGTCGTCCAGATGACGCTGACCACCTATGACAGCCGGCTGTGCCGGATCATCGAACCGAACGTCTGCGATACCGGACGGCGGATCGAAGTGCTGGAGGAAATGCGGAAACGCGGAATCCCGACGGTCGCCTGGCTGACGCCGATCCTGCCCTTCATCAACGACACGCCGGAGAACATCCGGGCGATCCTGGAGGCCTGCGCAAGGGTGCGGGTGAAAGGGATTATCTGCTTTGACATGGGGGTCACGCTCCGGGAAGGAGACCGGGAATACTTTTACGCGGCGCTGGACCGGCACTTCCCCGGACTGAAGGAGCGGTACGTCCGGACATACGGGAACGCCTATGAGGTATCCAGCCCGCGCAGCGCGGAACTGATGGGGCTGTTCCGGACGTTCTGCCGGGAGCACGGCATCCTGTATCAACCGGACGAATGCTTCGACTATCTGAACAGCCTTCCGGAAAAGTACCGGCAGACGTCGTTCCTGGAAGGATAAAACAACTCAACGGGAGGAGCAAACATGGAAATACGCAGGCTGACGGCACAGGAAAAGTTTGAAGCCAATCTCATCTCGACCGTGGCTTTTCATATGCGGATGGAGGACCCGGAGAAAAGCAGGGAGGAAAGCCTGAAAGACACCAAAGAGGACTGGGGCGCTTTTGACGACGACGGCCGGATGATGGCGCGGATCATCAACCACCGCTTCGAATCCGTACTGGACGGGCAGCTGATTCCCAACGGCGGTATCGGCGCGGTTTCCACCCTGCCGGAATACCGGAACAGCGGCGCGGTCCGGGAAATCTTCAACAGGCTGATCCCGGAAGCGTACCGGAACGGGGAGGTTATATCCACCCTGTATCCCTTCAACCATGCTTTCTACCGCCGGTTCGGCTATGAAACCGTCCGCTGGCGGAACGATTATGAGTTTGCGCCGGCGGTCCTGAGCGGATACCGTTTTTCCGGCACGGCGGAGCTCTGGAAACCCGGAGACCCGGTTGAAGAATACACCGCGCTGTACAACCGGTTTGCCGCCGGATACAACCTGGCCGTTTGCCGGGACGACGGGAGGATGCTGAAGGACCATCTGCAGGGCGAGTATTACAAGGACCGCAAGTTCGCCTACCTGCTCCGGGAAAACGGAAAGCCGGTCGCCTACCTGGTCTTCCAGGACATCCGGCATGATCCCGCCGCCATTCTTTCCGTCCAGGATATTGCCTGGGAAGGACGGGCCGGCCTGAACGCGATCCTGGGATTCCTGGGCCGGTTCACCGCGGATTACGGAACGATCCGGATGTTCCTGCCGGCGAGCCTGGAACTGCTTTCCGTCATCCGGTCCCCGATGGCGTATGAAATCACCCAGACGGCACGGCAGGACTATATGATCCGCGCCGTCAACGTGCAGAAACTGCTGGAAATCATCCGGAAGCCGGATGACGTCGGGTTTGTGATCCGGACGGAAGGCGACGCGCAGATTCCGGAGAACAACGGAACCTGGGCAGTCCGCGGAAACGCCGCGGAACGGACCGACAGGGAGCCGGACCTGACCGTATCCATCCAGGCCTTCGGCCAACTGGCTTCCGGCTGCGTCAGCCTGGACGAAGCGCTGTACCGGCCGGACGTCACGCTGTCCGGCAATGAACCCGCGCTGCGGAAGGTATTCGTCCGCAAACCGATCCTGGTGGAAGACCACTTCTGACCGGGCAGAAAGAGGACGACACAGATGAACGCATCAGAAGGGCGGATTACGCATCCGTTCGGACCGCTGTTCGGCCCGGAGAGCCGGATCCTGATCCTGGGGTCCTTTCCGTCCGTGAAATCCCGGGAGCAGAACTTCTTTTACGGCCATCCGCAGAACCGGTTCTGGAAGGTGATCGCGGCGCTGTACGGGGAGAAGGTTCCGGCGGATATTTCGGAAAAGAAGGCGCTGATCCTGAACCACGGACTGGCGCTGTGGGACTGTATCGCCAGCTGCGTGATCACCGGATCATCGGACGCGAGCATCCGCGACGTCCGGCCGAACGACCTGCGGATTATCCTGGACCACTGCCCGATTGAACAGATCTGCTGCAACGGGCGGAAATCGTATGAAATGTATGAGCGGTATATCCGGCCGGAGACCGGGCGGGAAGCGGCCTGCCTGCCGTCCACCAGCCCCGCGAACGCGCAGTGGTCCCTGGAAAAGCTGACCGGCGCCTGGTCGGTGCTGAAGGACGGGAAAAACCGGGAATAAACAGGAAAAAGCCCCCGGAGTGTGATATGATAACGCTCAGCAACAGACAAGGGGGAAACAGGCGTGATCTGTGAGAATATCCTGCAGGCGGTCGGCAATACGCCCCTGGTCCGGCTGAACCGGATGCCGGAAGAGGGCTGCGCGGAGATCCTGGTAAAAGTGGAATCCCTGAACGTCGGCGGTTCCATCAAGACCCGGACCGCGCTGAACATGATTGAACAGGCGGAAAAGGAAGGCCTGATCGACAAGGACAGCATCATTGTCGAACCGACCAGCGGCAACCAGGGAATCGGCCTGGCGCTGGTCGGCGCGGTCCGGGGCTACCGGACGATTATCATCATGCCGGACTCGGTGAGCGAGGAACGGCGGAAGCTGGTGCGGCACTACGGCGCGGAGGTCAAACTGATCCATGACGCCGGGGATATCGGCAAGTGCATGGAAGAGTGCCTGAACGCGGCGCTGAACATGAAGAAAAAGAATCCGAAGGTGTTCGTGCCCCAGCAGTTTGAAAACCCGAACAACACGCTGGCGCATAAAAAGCATACGGCGCTGGAGATCATGGCGCAGGCGGCGAAGCCGATTCACGGCTTCTGCAGCGGGATCGGTACAGGCGGAACCCTGACCGGGATCGGCGAAGTGCTGAAAGCGCAGTACCCGGATATCGAGATCTGGGCGGTGGAACCGGAAAACGCCGCCATCCTGGCCGGCGGAACGATCGGCACGCATCTGCAGATGGGCATCGGCGACGGGATTATCCCGGATATCCTGAACCGGGAAATCTACGACGACATCTATGTGGTGACGGACCAGGAGGCGATCGAGACCGCCCGGCGCCTGGCGCGGGAGGAAGGGATGGTCTGCGGCATTTCCAGCGGCACCAACGTGGCGGCGGCCCTGAAGCTGGCGAAAAAGCTGGGGCCAGGGAAGACGGTGGTTACCGTGCTGCCGGATACGGCGGAGCGGTATTACTCCACGCAACTGTTTGGGGAGTGAACCGAGAGGTGCCTCAGTGAGGCATTCGCCGAAGGCGAAAACGAGGTGAACGAGTCAGGCGAAACAAGCAGCAGGCCGAAGCGAACAGAGAGGCCTGATGTGACGATTGAGCCTGCGGAGAGTGAACCGAGAGGCCTGATGTGACGATTGAGCCTGCGGAGAGTGAACCGAGAGGTGCCCCGGTGAGGTATTTTGCAACATCATAAAACGGCCGGTTTTCCCTCAGCGGAAAACCGGCCGCGTGTTTTTTGGTTTACCGGATATCCTTCCTGCGGTAGCGGTAATAGGCCAGCCCCACACCGAGGAGCGTGAAGCCCAGGCCGATCAGCAGTTTTGTTCCGTCGAGGCTGCCGTTTGAGATAATCGTGGGTCCGTCGGCATACCCGAAGGGAGTCACATGTTTCAGGAAGTCTGAAAAGGCTTTCGGGAGGTTGGCCTGGGTGAGCAGGTTCGCGATGATATTCAGGAAATACATGCCGACCGCCAGGCCCAGGCCGATGCCCAGGCCGCCGCGCCACAGGCAGGCGGAGATGCCGAAGCAGACGCAGGCCAGCTCAATCTGCATCAGGAAAAATCCGGTATGCAGCAGGGTGATTTCTTTCCACGGGACCGCTTCCCCGATCGCGGCGATGGAGCCGACGGACAGCAGGTAAACGCCCGCGTTCAGGAGAACAACCTGGACCAGGATCGCGGCCAGTTTGGCGGTAATGACTTCCGTCCGGCTCAGCGGATGCGTGAGCAGGAACTCGGCTGTTTTGTCTTTCTCCTCCCGCGCCAGGGCATTGATTCCCAGGAGCGCGGCAAAGAACGCGCCGCCAAGCCCCAGGATATTGCCGCACTCAATGCCGTAATACCCGATCAGCGTTCCGAAGTTCAGCGTGTCCATTCCGAAGGCGGCGGAAAACGCGCCCATTCCGGACATGAGGGAACTGATGCTGTTCATCTCTTTTTTCATGTCCGGGTAAATGAACAGGCAGACGACCAGGAAACCGCTGAGCGCCAGCGTCCAGATCAGGAGGGCCTTCCAGGCCCGGCGAAGTTCATGCCGGATCAGCGTCATGCCTGCTCACCTTCTTTCCGGTCGTCCTGTTCATAATAGTGAAGCACAATTTCCTCCAGATCCGGTTCGGCCACGGTCAGCTCTTCCACATGGGTGCCGGCCAGGATCCGGATCAATTCGTTGATATCGCCGTTATACAGGAAACTGACGGCGTCCCCTTCTTTTGTCCAGCTCCGGGCGCCGGGAACGTCTTTCCGCTGCAGGCCGCCCCGCAGGCTGATCCGGCGGGTGCCGGTTTTTACCAGCTGTTCGACACTGTCACAGGCGATGATACTGCCCTCCCGGATGACTGCCGCCCGGGAACAGTACCGCTGGATCTCGGACAGGATGTGGCTGGAGAGGAAAACGGTGGCGCCTTCCCGGTTCCGTTCCTGCAGGATGGTGAAGAATTCATGCTGCATCAGGGGATCCAGGCCGCCGGTCGGCTCGTCGAGGACCAGCAGTTCCGGATCATGCTGCAGCGCGCAGACGATGCCGACTTTCTTGCGGTTGCCGAAGGAAAGATCCTCCACCTTTCTCTCCGTGTCCAGCTGCAGCCGTTCGCACAGTTCACCGGCGCGGACGCCGCAGTTCTTCCGGCGCAGGTCGGCGGAGAGCTTCAGCACGTCCCGGACCCGCATGCCGGCGTAGAAGGCGGTATCCGAAGGCAGGTAACCGACCCGCTGCAGGATTGCCTTTTTGTTTCCGATGTCCATGCTCAGTACGCTTGCCTTGCCGGAGGTCGGGGAGATCAGCCCCAGCAGCGTCCGGATCGTGGTGGATTTACCGGCGCCGTTCGGGCCGATAAAACCAAAGAAATCGCCCGCGTCGACTTCCAGGTTCAGGTTCTCGATTCCGCGGGCGGAGCCGTAGTATTTGGTGAGGTTTTCCGTGCGGATCGCATTGGGTGTCATAAGGGCTCCTCGCTTTCGCGTTTCAATTTACGATCCCATTATATCCGCAATCCGGGAAAAGCAAAGGGCTTGTTTTTCGGATTACGCGCAGCTATTTTGCGGAATCAGACAAATAGATTGACAAATAAGGCGATTCAATATATGCTAGGCTTAACGAGAAGAAAGGACGGTTTCAACAGACTGATGAGGAAAAGCAACTGACATTCGGCGGCAAAAAGGTCCGGGCAGGTTGTCCGGAGGGAATTTTTGTGTTGCCGTTTGGAGGTTGCGTAAAGCGAACGCCAGACGTCTGTTATCCTGTCCGGAAGCGCAATCCTCCTCCACGGCACGAGAGGAGCTTTTTTGATGGCAAAATGCATTCTGGAGGCGAGAGACCTTCGCCAGTATATCGGAGACCGGCAGCTGCTGGACATTGACCGGCTGGCGGTTTATGATGATGAAAGAATCGGCCTGATCGGCGAGAACGGCGCGGGCAAAACCACGCTGATGCGGATCCTGGCCGGGGAAACAGACCCGGACGAGGGGTTCGTCCGGAGAACGGCGCCGGCGGCCATGATCCACCAGATGGGCGACGCGGATCCCGCCCCGGCGGAAGACGCGGAAATCTCATCGCTGTTTCACGCGCAGGAAAGCCGGGACGGCCTGTCCGGCGGCGAGATGACCCGGAACCGGATTTCCGGCGCGCTGTCGGCGCGGCCGGGGCTGCTGCTGGCGGACGAACCGACCACCGACCTGGACCAGGAAGGACTGCGGCTGCTGCGGCGCAGGCTGGCCGGCTTTGCCGGCGCGATCCTGCTGGTTTCGCACGACCGCGCGCTGCTGCGGGAAATCTGCACCCGGATCTGGTACCTGGAAGACGGAAAAATTACGGATTTCCCGGGCGGATACGACGACTTTATGGCGGAACGAACCCGGCAGCGGGAACGGGCGGCCTTTGAATACGACCAGTACAGAACGGAGCAGAAGCGGCTGAAGGAATCCGTCCAGCGCATGGCGGAGCGGGCGAGCCAGGTCAAAAAAGCGCCGAGCCGTATGGGCAACAGCGAGGCGCGGCTCCACAAACGCGAATGGACCGACTCCGTGCTGCAGCTGAGCCACGCAAAGCGCACGATCCAGAACCGCATGGAGCACCTGGAAGCGAAGGAAAAACCGAGGGCGCTTCCGGAGATCAAAATGAAACTGGGCGTCAGCCATCCGGTGGAGGCGAGGGACGTGCTGGCTTTCCGGTGCGAATCCCTCCTGGCCGGCGGAAAAACGCTGCTGGCGGACACCGCCTTTACGCTGCCCACCGGGAGCCGCACCGCGCTGATCGGGCCGAACGGCTGCGGGAAAACGACGCTGCTGCGCGTGCTGAACGGGCAGGGAGGCGACGCGGTCGAGCTGAACGGCAGCGTACGGTTCAATCCCGCCGCGCGTCCCGGCTGGTTTGACCAGCACCACGAGGGGACGATGAACCCGGAAAAGACGGTGCTGGAAAACATCATGCGGGACTCCGTCCATCCGGAGCATTTTGCCCGGACGGTCATGGCCTGCCTCGGGATGGCGGGAGACGACGTATTCAAACCGGTGAAGCTGCTGTCCGGCGGGGAGCGGGCAAAGACCGCGCTGGGCCGGCTGCTGCTGATGGACTGCAACACGCTGCTGCTTGACGAGCCGACGAACCACCTGGACCTGTTTACGATGGAGGAGCTGGAGAAGCTGCTGGCGGGATACGGCGGGACGATCCTGTTCGTCAGCCATGACGAGGAGTTTATCCGAAAGACGGCGACCCGGATCATCTGCTTTGAGCAGGGAAAACTGAGGACGTTCGAGGGCGGCTGGGAGGAAATGAACGCGCCGCGGAAACGAAACCAGGACGAGGAAGACCGGAAGATGGCCGCCAGCCGGCTGGAAATGCAGATGGCGACGCTGGCTGCCCGGATGTCCGCTCCGCGCAAGGGCGACCATCCGGACGAGCTGCAGGCGGAGTATATGCGGATCGCGGAAGAGCTCCGGAAGCTCCGGGCGCATCAGTAAAGATATTCCGGAAACACACAGGGGAAAGGGAAAAACATGATTGGAATCAGACAGGAAGACCGGGAACCTTTTCGCAAGATCGCCAGACTGACCGGTCCGATCGTCCTGCAGAACCTGCTGAGCGCCGCGGTGAGCTCAGCGGACGTGCTGATGCTGAACTATATCGGGCACGAACACGTTTCGGCTGTTTCACTGGCGGCGAACTATGCCAGCATCCTGTTTATGGTGCTGTACGGGCTGGGGACCGGGGTGACCATGCTGAGCGCCCAGTATTTCGGCAAGGGCGATATGCGGGCGGTGGACGCGGTGGAAGGAATCGCGCTGCGTTTCTCCAGCGCGGCAGGCCTGTTGTTCGCCCTGGCGGCGCTATGCGTCCCGGAGGTTATGATGCGGGCGTTCACGCCGGATACCGAACTGATCCGGATCGGAACGGATTACCTGCGGTATGTGGCCGCGGCGTATATCTGCTGGGGAATGACAGAGGTTTTCCTGGCGACGCTGCGTTCCGTCGGGCGGGTGGGAATCAGCACGGCGCTGAATACGACCGCGTTCACGCTGAATATCCTGCTGAACGCCGTGTTCATCTTCGGGACAGGTGAGGACTCGCCGCTGCACGGCGCGGCCGGCGTGGCGCTGGCCACATCCCTGTCCCGGGTGGTCGAACTGGGCCTGGCACTGATCGTATCCGCCCGGAGCAAAGACGTAAAACTGAAGCTTTCCTATATGTTCATCAAAAGCCGGCTGCTGTTCCGTGATTTCCTGAAGATGGCGATGCCGGCCACGCTGAACGACGTTTCCTGGGGCCTGGCCTTCTCCATGTATTCGGTAATTATCGGGCAGTTCCTCGGGGAGGATATGGTGGCGGCGAACGCCTTCGTATCCCTGGTCAGGACGTTCGGCACGGTGCTGTGCTTCGGCGTGGCCAGCGGCGGCGGAATCCTGCTGGGGCAGCTGCTGGGCGACGGAAAACTGGAGGAAGCCGACCACAGCGCCAAGGTCCTGATGAAACTGACCGTGCTGTCCGGCCTGATCGGCGGCCTGGTCGTGCTGGCGGCCATGCCCCTTGTGCTGTGGTTTGCCGACCTGACGGACCTCGGGAAAACCTATCTGCGGGGAATGCTCTGGATCAATACCTATTATGTGATGGGGGCGGCCGTGAATACCACGCTGATCGCCGGCGTATTCCGCGCCGGCGGGGACAGCCGGTTCGGCATGATCTGCGATACGGTCGATATGTGGTGCTATGCCGTGCCGCTGGGCTTCCTGGCGGCGGGAGTGCTGAAGCTGCCGCCCATGTGGGTTTATTTCCTGCTCTGCACCGATGAGTTTGTCAAGTGGCCGTGGGTCATCGGGCATTACCGGAGCAAAAAATGGCTGAAGAACATTACCCGGGAAAATGTGGTAGAATAAAGCCCGGAAAGAACGGAAAGAAGGGAACGCAATGCAGGAGATTACCTGGGAGCTGTTTGAGCAGCAGGTGGCGGAGTGCCGGCTTTGCGGACTCTGCCGGAATATCCGGAACAAGGTGCCGGGCCAGGGCGACCGGAAATCGCCGCTGATGCTGATCGGGGAAGGTCCGGGCCGGGACGAGGACGAACAGGGGCTGGCGTTTGTCGGCGCGGCCGGCCAGCTGCTGACCCGGATGCTGGCGGCGATTCAGCTGCCGCGGGAGCGGGTCTATATCTGCAACGTGGTCAAATGCCGGCCGCCGCAGAACCGGATTCCGACGCCGGAGGAAGCGGAAGCCTGCAAGATTCACCTCCGGATGCAGACGTGGCTGGTCCGGCCGAAGGTGATCCTGCTGCTCGGCGCGACGGCAGCCAAAGATATCCTGGGACCGGACGTCCGTATTACCCGCGACCGGGGAAAGTGGGTTGAAAAGAAAGGCGTGTGGATCCTGCCCACCTACCATCCGTCCGCGCTGCTGCGGGACGAATCGAAAAAACCGGAGGCCTGGGCGGATATGCAGAGCCTCCGGGACAAGCTGCGGGAACTGGGACTGTATCAGGACCTGTACGGCACCGGACAGCCGGATACGGAAGGAAGCGTTTAAGAGCGATATGAGAGTGAAATGGAAGCTGATCGCTTACCTGGCGGGATACCTGATCCTGGTGGTCTCGCTGGCCGCGGTACAGCCGATTACGGGAGACGCGAGTCCGCCGGATGAAGGCGGCCGGTACCTGATCCCGCAGTATATCTATCACTACGGGGAACTGCCGGCAGGTTCGGAAGAGGAAGTCCGGATTTCGTCGTACGGTTTTTCCTACATATTATATAACGCGTTTCCGTATATCGTCATGGGACTCGCCATGCAGGCGGCCGGCTTGTTCACGTCCGACCCGTCCGCGCTGCTGCTGACAGCCCGGATGGTGAACGTGCTATCCGGACTGGCGATGGCAGCCGTTATCTACCGGCTGGGAAGCCTCCTGTTCCGGAAGGAAAGGGATCAATGGCTTTTCCGGCTGGCGGTCACCTTCCAGCCCATGAACCTGTACGTCCACAGTTACGTCAATACGGATTCCTTCTGCATGCTGTCGACCGCGCTGATCGTATACGCCCTGGTGACGCTGTACCGGGACGGCCCGGGGATCCGGGGATGCCTGGTCCTGGCGGCCGGCGTGATCCTGTGCGCGCTATCCTATTACAGCGCGTACGGGTATATTTTTGCCGCGGTTGCGCTGTTTATCGCCTGTTTCGCGGCAGGAAACCGGGACGGCGCAAAACGATATAACATGAAAGGATTCCTGAAATACGGCGGGCTGACCGCGGGGCTGGTACTGGCCGGGATCAGCTGGTGGTTTATCCGGCAGGGCATCGTCCTGCAGGGAGACTTCCTCGGGCTGCGGACCCGGGATGAGATGACGGCGGCCTACGGGATCGCGTCCGTACAGAAATCGAATACGTTTGCCGGACAGGGATATACCTTCTTCGGGATGACCGGCGAAATGATCCGCCGGCGCCTGCCGCTGAAACTGGCCGGAACGCTGATCGCGGCTTACGGATCGCCGATGACTGTCAGGCCGGCGGGATGGTTCTATATCCTCTACGCGCTTGTCTGGGGAACCGGATGTGCGGGATGCCTGGCGATCCTGATCCGGACGCGGACCCGGCGGGAAAAACGGGGATGGAAACCGCGGCTGTTCCATGGCTGCATGCTGTTCTGTATCGTTCTCCCGCTTCTGCTGTTCCTGAAGTACTGCTATTCCTATGACTACCAGGAACAGGGCCGGTATCTGCTGCCGGCGCTCGTTCCGGCCATGATATACGTCACGAAAGGGATCAGCAGGCTTCCGCGATGGATTTCTTACAGCTGCTCCGCGGTGATCGTTTTCTGCGCGGCATGGCAGGTGTTCGCGGTCGCGCTGCCGGCATTCGGGTGACGAAATAAAAGGGGAACGATGGTTTCTCACGAGGACGAAAAGAACCGGCCAAAAGACGAACATTTTCACATCGGGGAATCACAACGTCCGGATGCGTTGAAATTCCTCGATTTTTCTTTAAAAATTCACAAAAAAATGCTTGACTTTCAGTTTGTGATTTGATATTCTACACAAGCTCGCCTGCGAGGGATCGCGGGAAAGAGCGAAGCGAACCTTGAAAACGATACAGAGAGAGAAACGCGCAAAGGAAAGGAAACGCACAGAAATGTGCGAACAGACAGCGAAGATTCCGAAGAGTGAGAAGACACGAAAGTGTTTTTGAAAGGATTAAACGGAAGAGTTTGATCCTGGCTCAGGACGAACGCTGGCGGCGTGCCTAACACATGCAAGTCGAGCGGGGACATACGACGGATAGGAAGTTTTCGGATGGAATTGAAGATGTATGTTCTAGCGGCGGACGGGTGAGTAACGCGTGAGCAACCTGTCCTTCACAGGGGGATAACACAGCGAAAGTTGTACTAATACCGCATAAGACCACAGTGAGACATCTTACAGGGGTCAAAGGAGCAATCCGGTGAAGGGTG
>JAEEGL016933514.1_pt1 | contig 18224 bp, 13 predicted proteins | sample 9134231 | NCBI WGS metagenome assembly JAEEGL01 (sample SAMN16246548, study PRJNA631951) | gut metagenome | biome: gut microbiome; feature: rumen; material: fiber-attached | host: Bos | place: Iran: Karaj | collected 2018-10 | reverse complement strand
TGCGGAGCTGACCCAGTGAAGCGTGCCCCTGACTTTTCTGCCGTCGGGCGAGTTGCCGCCCTTTGACGCGGGGTCATAGGTGCAGTGAAGGCAGGTGACCTTGCCGTTTTCGTCTGTTTCGTAGCTTTGGCAGGTGATGAAGTATGCGCCCTTGAGGCGTACCTCATTGCCGGGGAACAGGCGGAAGTATTTCTTTACGGGCTCTGCCATAAAGTCCTCCTGCTCAACAAATATCTCCCTTGAGAATGTAACATTCCTAGTGCCGAGCTCCGGCTTATCCGGGTTTATTTCAACGGCAATCTGTTCGCTCTGCCCTTCCGGGTAGTTGTCAATTATAACTTTAAGCGGGCGCAGAACCGCCATTGCCCTGGGAGCGCTCACGTTAAGCTCATCTCTTACGCACGCCTCAAGCAGGCCGTAGTCAACCACGCTGTAAGCCTTTGAAACACCGATTTTGTTGATGAATTCTTTTATGGCTCCGGCGGGGTATCCCCTTCTCCTCATGCCGCAGAGGGTAACCATTCTCGGGTCATCCCAGCCGCTTACCACTCCGCTGTTTACCATATCAAGGCACTTGCGCTTGCTGGTAACGCAGTAATTTATGTTAAGGCGGGCAAATTCAATCTGCCTGGGAGGCTCGTCAAAGCCGATTTCGCGGATGAACCAGTCATAAAGCGGGCGGTGGTTTTCAAACTCGAGCGAGCAGAGGGAATAGGTTACGCCCTCTCTTGCGTCCGAGAGCGGATGCGCAAAGTCATACATGGGATAAACGCACCATTTGTCGCCGGTCTGATGATGGCTCACGTGCGCGATTCTGTAAATAACGGGGTCGCGCATATTGATATTGGGCGAGGACATATCTATTTTTGCCCTGAGGGTCTTTTCGCCGTCCGCGAATTCACCCGCGGTCATACGGGCAAACAGGTCAAGGTTTTCCTCAACGCTTCTGTCGCGGTATGGGCTGTTTCTGCCGGGCTCGGTAAGAGTGCCTCTGTATTCCCTTATTTCATCGGCGGAGAGGTCGCAGACATAGGCCTTACCCTTCTTTATGAGCTTTATTGCGCACTCATAGATGAAATCGAAGTAGCCTGAGGCGTAAAGGCATTTATCCCATTTGAAGCCGAGCCACTCGATATCCTCCTTGATTGCGTCAACATACTCAACATCCTCTTTTGAGGGGTTGGTGTCATCAAGGCGCAGGTTGCAGGTGCCGCCGTATTTTTCGGCGGTCTGGAAGTCGATGCATATAGCCTTGGCGTGACCTATATGAAGATAACCGTTGGGCTCGGGCGGGAATCTGGTCTGCACTCTTGTGTTGACCCCCGCGGCGAGGTCCTCATCTATAAAATCGTGTATGAAATTGGAAACGGAACTCAGTTCTTCCATCGGTATCAATCCTTTCGGGGCTTATTTCCAGCTTTCCGCCGCTGATTCAAGCCTTGCTTTTATTTCGTCTGCTCCGAGCAGCTGCATAATACAGTAAAGGTCGGGTGTGTTGCGCCGCGATGTGAGGGCTATGCGTATAACGGTGGAAACATCGCCTACATGCCCTTTGAAAGCGCCCGGATTCTGCTTGAATTCCTTCACATTGGGTGTGAATCCGAGAGGAGCGCACAGGTCTTTTATGCGCCCGAACCAGGTGTCCTTGTCATCATCAAGCGAAAACTCGCCGGCGTAAGCGCTGACAACGGCGAGAGCGTCCTGCTTTGAGATGTTGTCAGGCAGGGTATAATCCGGAGTGTAAAACTCATTGAAGAAATATGAGACATAATCCTTCACTTCGTTCCACTTTGCTATATCCTTGCGCGGCTTGGGGCTCTCTCTGTCTATGTTGAGAATCGCTCTGCTCCTTTCGGGAGAAGCGGTGAACACGCCGTAAAAGCCGGGGTCATATTCCTTTGCCCAGGCGGCGACTCCCTCATAAACGGTATCGGCGTTCATATGTGAAATCACATTCTTGCTCACATCCGTAAGCTTGACAAGGTCAAAGAGGCAGCCGCTCGGGCTCATCTTTTTGAGGTTAAAGGGGTAATCCATGGCGGGGACTCCCGGATTCGCTCTTCTCCAGTCTTCAAAGCCGGAGCTCAGAAGGGTGAGCAGGTATTCCGTGAGACTTTCTTTGGGGAAGCCCTCAACAACAAAATAGCCGACAGCCGCTTCGGGGTCCTTGCGCTTTGAGAGCTTGCGCTTGTCGCCTGTTTCCTCGTCAAACTTCATCACCTGGGGCGTGTGCGCGTATTTGGGCACCTTATAGCCGCAGGCTTTGAAAAGGGCGATGTGCTTGGGCACGGATGAAATCCATTCCTCGCCTCTTATGACGTGGGTGGTGCCCATAAAATGGTCATCGCAGCAGTGCGCAAAATGATAAGTCGGTATGCCGTCTGACTTAAGGAGCACCTCGTCAATAATGTTTTCGGGCATTTCGATTTTGCCCCTTATCATATCGTCAAAGGCAATTCTTCTGTCTTCGCTGCCCTGTGAACGGAAGCGGAGCACCCAGCTTTTGCCCTCGTTTATGTTTTTTTCTATCTCCTCAAAGGTGAGGTCGCGGCACTTGGCCCATTTGCCGAAATATCCTCTTATGTCGGCGCCCGCCGCCTCCTGCTCTTCGCGTATGGCGTCAAGCTCTGCCGCTGAGCAGAAGCAGGGGTAAGCAAGGCCCTGCTCAACAAGAGATTTTGCGACAGTCTGATAAATCTCAACTCTTTGGCTCTGCGTGTAAGGGCCGTAGGCGCCTTTCTCGGCTCCGAAACCGGTAACACCTTCGTCAAACTCAACTCCGAACGCCTTGAGACCGTCGGTAATGCCCGACACGCCGTCATCTATTTCCCTCTTTTTGTCGGTGTCTTCAATTCTGAGGTATGACAGACCGCCCGAAACCTTCGCGGTCAGCACATCGACAAGAGCGCCGAAAAGACCGCCTATGTGAAGATAGCCCGTAGGTGAGGGGGCAAAGCGGGTTACCCTGGCGCCCTCGGGCAGGTCTCTCGGCGGATAGAGCTCTTCAAAATATCCGGGTGTTTTGTCAATATCAGGGAAAAGAAGCTGAGCCAGCTTTATATTGTCCATCTGACGTAAGTCTCCTTTGCTTGAATCTCATTTCTGCCGGCAGACGGCCGGCGGCAGTGCGTTATCCCCCATAATAAATGTTATGAGCATAATTATAACTATTTTATACAGTTTTTATTAAAATATCAAGTGGAAGGCGTGAAAAATTTCAAAAAACCGTGATAAAAGATCCGCGGTCAAATCTTTTCTTTACAAATTACCTTCTTTTATGTATAATAATAGGATGAAAAAACACGGCCTGCCGGGTTCGAGGCGCGGCCTGTATGAGATACGGAGTTATTTATGGTACAGTTTGAAGAATTAAGACTTTCACTGCTCGACAACACCGAGAAGCTCAAGCAGCTCGGAGAAGCGCTCGGAATAGACTCCACCGTGAAGGAAATCGGTGAGCTTGAAGAGCAGACCGCTCAGGAGGGCTTCTGGAATGACCTTGAGCAGTCGCAGAAAATTCAGCAGAAGATAAGCCGCCTTAAAAACAAGGTGAACGCTTATGAAGCTCTTAAAAACAGCTTTGATGACACGCTCGTGCTTATAGAGCTCTCCGACGAAGAGGGCGACCTCGGCATGCTCGATGAGTGCAAGGAGAGCGTGGACGCGTTTGTAACAAAGCTTGAGGATATGACCCTGAGCACCCTGCTTTCGGGCGAATATGACAACAGCAACGCGATTCTTACCTTCCACGCGGGCGCCGGCGGCACCGAAGCGCAGGACTGGAATCAGATGCTTGTGCGTATGTATCAGCACTGGGGCGAAAAGAAGGGCTTCAACGTGCAGATGCTCGACTTCCTTGACGGCGATGAGGCGGGTCTCAAATCCGCCGTGCTCCTTGTTGAGGGAGAAAACGCATACGGATACCTTAAGGGAGAAATGGGTGTTCACCGCCTTGTCAGAATATCTCCGTTTGATTCCTCGGGCAGGCGCCATACCTCCTTTGCCTCGCTCGAAGTGATGCCCGAAATAGATGACAATGTTGAGGTTGAAATCAGCCCCGACGACCTTAAAATAGATTATTACCGTTCATCGGGCGCGGGCGGCCAGAAGGTCAACAAAACCTCCTCGGCTGTCAGAATAACACATATACCCACGGGCATTGTGTGTGCCTGCCAGGTTGAGAGAAGCCAGCATCAGAACAGAGAAGTGGCTATGAAGATGCTCAAATCAAAGCTCATCGAAATCAAAGAGAGAGAGCATCTTGACAAGATAGATGACATAAAGGGCGAGCAGAGGGAAATTGCCTGGGGAAGTCAGATACGCTCCTATGTGTTTATGCCCTATACTCTTGCCAAAGATCACCGTACCGGGTTTGAAATGGGCAACATTCAGGCAGTTATGGACGGCGACATAGACGGCTTTATAAACGCTTATCTGAAGATGGAGTCACTCAAAGGCCAGCAGGAGTAAACACAGCATTCCGGGAGGTTTGATTATGAACCGAAAAATACTGCCTGCCGCACTCGCGGTTGTTGCCGTGATAGGCATCGCGTTTTGCGTCAGGACACTTGTTAAAAGAAACAATATAACCGTGAAAGAGGGCGAAGTCAGCGGTGAAACAGTAAGCTTCACGCAGCCGGCTCAGACGGATGAATCCGTCATTACGGAGGTTTTCCCGACTTCGGAATTAACCGAAACGCAGAGCATTACCGATATTGCGGTGCCGGTCACAATTCCGCAAGCCCCGTCAAGCACCGCGGCAGAGCGTAAAACAACAGCTGCGCCCGCAAAGACAACGCTTGCGCCGTCTGCGCCGAAAACCACCTCTCCCACTCAGGCGCCTTCTCCCGTTACCCCGTCGTCATCCGCCCCGGCAAGCACCACCGCAAAGGCGGCGTCAGGCTATGAATATGCCTACGCAGGGTTCAATCCGCAGCCCGCTGATTTAAATGTCAGCGACTGGCGCCTTATACTTGTAAACAGAGATTATATCCTGCCCGAAGGCTATGAGCCGCCGGAGCTTGTGCGCTCGGTCAAGGGCGATTCCGAAAGCAAGCTGCTTGACTCAAGAGTGGCTCCCTTCTACAACGAAATGTATCTTGCGGCGCAGAAGGACGGAATCAGTCTCTACACCGTATCCGGCTACAGAAGCTACTCACGGCAGAAGACAAACTTTGAAAACAAGATTTCCCAGTACATCGATAAAGGAATGAGCAGAGCGGACGCGACCAGAGAGGCGGCAACAATCATCCTGCCGCCCGGCACCAGCGAGCATAATCTCGGCTTTGCCATGGATATATGCTCACTCGAGCAGAGCTTTGAAAATACCAAAGCGTTTGCCTGGCTCAATGAAAACGCCGCCGATTACGGCTTCATTCTGCGCTATCCCAAAAATAAGCAGGATGTGACAAAAATCATTTATGAACCCTGGCACTGGAGATATGTGGGCGTTGAAAACGCAAAGGCAATAAAAGCCTCCGGAAAATGCCTTGAGGAATATCTGGGGAAAGCATAAAGGCAAAAGGAGTTAATGAATTATGAGACCTGAAAACTGTGTTAAAAACTATCAGTCGGACCGCAGAATGTATGCGAATTATGTGGCGAGAAACATAAAGAAACTGTGCAAGGAGGTAGGCCCGAGGCCCTCCGGCTCGGATAAGGAGCTTGAGGCGCAGGAGTGGCTTGCGAATGACCTGCGCACGAGCTGTGACGATGTAAAAATCGAGGAGTTTTCACTCGCCCCTCACGCGTTTATGTCCTGGGTGCAGATTGCCGTGTTTGCCGGCGTTGCCGGAGCCGCGCTTCTGTTTATCACCCGTTTCCTGCCCGCTCTGACCCTTGTATTCACAGCAGTCGCGAGCGCGCTGCTTATTATATCGATATTTCTGGTCATAACGGAGTTTCTGTTTTACAAGGAACCCATTGACCTGTTTATGCCTAAGAAAAAGTCGCACAACGTGATAGCGGTGCGCAGGCCCTCCGGAGAGGTTAAAAAAAGAATCATCTTTTCCGGCCACGCGGATTCCGCACCCGAATGGAGATTCACCTACTGGGGCGGCCCGAAGCTTGTAGTGCCCATGATTGTGCTCGGCATCGCAGGCCTGCTTTATACCACGGCAATCAACATCGCGGCTCTTGTGCAGACCCTCAGAGGCGTAGATATTACCGCCGGCAGCCTTTTCGGCATTCTTTCGCTTATAAATATCTGCCTCGTGCCCATTTTCCTTTTTGAGCTGCTGTTTTACAGCCACAAGCACCCCGTGGAAGGCGCTAACGATAACCTTACCGGCTGCCTGTGCTCAATGGCTCTGCCGAGATTTATGCAGGATAATGACATACGCTTTGAAAACACAGAGATTATGGTGGTGCTCACCGGCTCGGAGGAATCGGGTCTCAGAGGCGCAAAGGCGTTTGTGAAGGAGCATAAAAAAGAGCTTGAAGATGTTGAAACCGTTTTCATCGCGCTCGACACCGTGAGAGATTATGACTTTATGTCAATTTATCACAAGGATATGACCGGCACAGTGAAAAATGATGCCGTTGTTTCAAAACTGCTTCAGGACGGCGGCGCCCTCGCGGGCTATGAACTGCCTTTCAAAACCGTTTCACTCGGCTCAACCGATGCTGCCGCAATCACCAAAGGCGGTATGCGCGCAACCAGCTTTGCGGCTATGGATCCCGCTCCCGCGCGCTACTATCACACCCGCCTTGATACAGCAGACAACCTTGACCTCAAGACCATTGAGGCAGGCGTGGGCATAGTGCTCGAAACTGCTTTTCTCTATGACGAAAAAGGACTTCCGGAATAAACCATCATTAAAAAAGGAGTAATCATTATGAGCAGAAAGATTCTTTCACTCACAGCCGTTTTGCTTACTTTTGCGCTGCTTTTCGGCTTTGCGGGCTGCAGCCTCATACCTGAGGGCGAAGAAGAAACCACCACCGAAATCAATGTAAAAACTCCCCTGCCCACCGATGTGACCTCCTCGGTTGATGAAGACGGCAACCTTGTAACCGTGACGGATTACTCGCCCGAGCAGCTTGCCGCCAACACCGCGGAAATATTCAAATATTTCACCGATACCGTAAACGCCGTCAAAGAAAAGAAAGCCGCAGTCAATAAAAACAGCAGGTTAAGGATTGAAAAATCAGTTGATGAAGAAGGAAACAGAATCCCTTACTGCGAAAACGAGTATATTGCAGCGGCTGTTTCCGGCATAAAAGGGAAATTCGAAGAAGAATTCTCACATGATTATTCTTACGGATATCTCACAGAAACGATACCCGTCAAAGAAAAGCCCTATGTTTCGATTCTCGCGCCAGAAGACATAGAGAGCGCGACCTGCGCTGATAACGGAGCCGAGAGAACCGTTACCGTAGTTCTCAAAAAGCCCGTTTCATACAGCACCATTCTCAAGGCGTTTGAAGTTTCCGAAATCAGCGAAATAACCGACATGTTCAAAAAAACCGAGCAGTACATTGTTGTCGGCGAGCCGGAAGTGACCTACACAGACTGCGTTATAACAGTAAGAATCAATGTTGAGACCGATGAGGTTACTCAGATAAGATATGAGAGAAACGCTGATGTTTCCGCTCCCGTGACAGGGGCAGGTTCTCTTGAAGGCGTAGGCGAACAGACAGTAAAATTCAGCGCGTGCTCTACAATAACTTATGATTTTGATTATACAAATCCCGATGAACCCACAACCCTATAAATAATATTCAGAGCGCCGGAGAAATTTTCCGGCGCTCTTTTTTTGCCTTAAATAAAAGTGTAAATAAATGAAAAAACGGTGGAAGATGAAACAAAGAAAAACAGCAGGCCCAAAAGAATCAGAATAAAAATCACGGGTAAAAGAAAATACATCCTGTGTGATGAAACGGCGGAAACGATGCTTCCGATAACTCCAAAGCCTGACTTTGAATTGATTAAATCCTCATGCTCTTTTTCGAAGAAGGTTTCCGCAGTCGGAGGGTCGGTCTGCCATCTGCTGAAACGGTGACTCCTGCGCCCGCTTTTTACAAAAAGAAAAGATGTGATAAACAGCAGTATATAAACCGGTATGAGAATAATCCTGATTATTCCCGCGCCGACCTTATTGAGAACTGCCGACATTTTCTCAGTAACGGGAATCATACGCCGCGGAGCAATCGTTCCGAGCAGTATCATTATCACTGCGCATATCACCGCGGCAATGAAGATTTTCTCCGCAATGCCGGTAGCGGCGATTGCTTTTACTGCCGCACCCGCGGCAATTATAAACCCGGGAATAATCAGTGTCAGACTGCAGTCAGAAATCCGCTTTTTGAGTTTAACGGAATCATAATAATCGGAAAACAATTCATCCGTTTTTATTTTCATTTCTTTTTCCGCCCTCCCTGCTTCGTAATAGGCTGCTTCTGTTTGTCAAAAAGCCTGTCACCGATTACGGCATAATCAATTCCGGATTTCATAAAACAAAGGTACGCATCCCGCACCGTATTGACTATAGGCTCCTCATTCACATTGAAGGATGTATTCACAAGCACGCTGTAACCGGTAATGCTTCTGAACTCGGTCAGTATATCGTAAAGAAATCCGTTTGTTTCGCGCTCAACGGTCTGCACTCTCGCAGAATAATCAATATGAGTTACAGCAGGTATGTCAGACCTCGGGAGCTTTGCGGTTTCTTCAAACGACCCGGTTTTTTCTACCGGAAGCCTGCGGCTTTCCTTTACGGGAAAGGTAAACAACATATAGGGCGAAACGCCGTCAATTTCAAAGTATTCGTTTGCGTCTTCGGCAGGCACCGCCGGGGCAAAAGGTCTGAAACCTTCTCGGAATTTTATCATAGAGTTCAGCTTTGAGAGCATATCCGGGTTTCTTGCGTCAGCGAGAATTGATCTGCTGCCCAAAGCCCTCGGCCCGAATTCCGCCCTGCCGCGGGCTATGCCGACAACCTTGCCCTGCGCCAGAAGCCCGGCAACGGTTTTTGCAAGATTAAGGGGGCTTTTGTTCTCCCAAACGGCATTGAGAGATTTTAGAGTTTCATCGTCCTTTTTGGATTTGCCGCTTATCAATAATCCGAGAAAGGAGTTTTCCATTATGTCTTTTCCGCACGGCAGTCGCTGTGCGCCGGTCAGGCGGTAATATGCTTCCAAAGCCGCGCCCAGGGCTCCTCCGGCGTCGCCTGCGGCAGGAGCAATCCAAATATCCTTGAATATGCCGCTTCTCCTGAGAAGCCCGTTGCCGGTAACATTAAGCGCAACACCGCCTGCCATAACGAGGTTTTCGCATCCGCTTTTTTCTCTGATACTGCGGGCGAGCCTAAGTAAGATTTCGTTTGTAACTTCCTGAATGCTTGCGGCAATATCGGCGTGAAACTGAGTAAGAGGCTCTTCGGAACGTCTTGTTTTTTCGCCGAAAAGCGCCTCAAACTTCTTGTTGATTGTGTGCGTGCCGTAGGAGTATGAAAAATACTCCTGATTAAGCGTAAAACTGCCGTCACCGGCTATGGCAACAAGATGCTCTTTTATTGTGTCAGCATAAACCGGCCTGCCGTACGGCGCAAGCCCCATCATTTTATATTCACCGTTGTTTATACGAAAGCCCGTATAAAATGTAAAGGCTGAGTACAGAAGACCGAGTGAGTCGGGGTAATTGATTCCCTCTCTGATTTGTATGCTGTTGCCCGTGCCAATACCCCATGTGCAGGACGACCATTCGCCCACTCCGTCAACCGTAAGTATTGCAGCTTCATCGAAAGGAGAAGGATAAAAACAGGAAGCAGCGTGAGAAAGATGATGCCCGGAAAAAACAATCTGCCCTTTATATCTCAGTTCTTTCCTGATTTTACGCTCTGTCCAGAGCTTGTTTGTAATCCAGTCGGGAACGGCACAAACAAACTGGCTGATGCTTTTCGGCATATTGAGAAAAACACCGGTCATCATTCTGGCAAATTTATGCCCGGGATTCTCATAGTATGCGACAGCCGTAAGGTCCGAAGGAAAAATCTTCTCTGAGTCAAGGCAATGCTTTATTGCGTTTACAGGGAATGAGGAATCGCCTTTTTTTCTCGTGAAACGTTCTTCCTCAGCGGCGCAGGCAATCATGCCGTCCTTAATAAGCACAGCAGCGGAATTATGATAATAACACGATATTCCGAGAACGTAATCAGCCATATTTTTATCCTTTGGAATAAATTTTAAGGTTCAGCGCGTCTTTTGTCGCGGAGTCTTCATCAATATGTATGCACAGGGATGTTATTCCGTCACTTTCTATTTTACAGGTAATTCCCGTCTCAGATTCATCGCAAACCGCATGAATGAGCGTGTTGTCATCATATCCGAGTTTTTCATTGATTCCTGTATAGTATATTTCTGTTTTGCCGGCACGGGCGCCGTTAAGCTCCGCCCGGCTGATGTAAACCGGATTTTCAAAAGAAAGCTTGATATAGCTTTTGCCTAAAGGATATGTCAGATAATAGGGATTTATGGTGAAAAACAAAAAACTGTGCGGGCTTTCATCGGGATAGCTGAAGGTGTATTCGGCAAATTCGTTGCCGGTGCTGATGTCCTTCAGGTTTATATCATAAGGGGTACGTTCATTTATGGCGATTGTTTTGCTCAGCAGGCTGTGCGAGCTTTTTTCGCCGAGCACCTGAGCGAAATCCTCTTCAAGCCTGTCTGCCAGATACTCAGCATAAAAGTAATGCGCCGCACTGCCGGGATGCCTGTTATCGGGGTTGACATACAGATTTGAGAGATGTTTTCTGCCGGAAAAGAATCTGTCAAACTCCCTGACGGGGTTATAGTAAGTTATGGATGTGCCGTCAAAAATCTCTTTTAGAGGCTTGTAGAGTTCTTTGAGCATTGCGCTTTTCGGAGTGTTGGGCAGTGTCATCACAACAGAAGGTATGCCGGTGTTTTTTGTGATAAGGTCAAGCTTATCGGCAAAATTCTTCTGATAGTTTTCCCGTACAGAACTCTTGAGGACTGCCGTGTTGGACTCTTTCCATTTGTCGCCGTATTTTGCGGAATAGACGGTTTTTGCATCAATGTAGTTGCAAAGCCTTTCATATATTGCGGGAAGAAACTTTCTGAGCGGCTTAAAAAGCGGTATTATTTCAGCGTAATCTATATTCATCTCTGTGGCATAATCGGCTCCGTCAATAAGCGCGTCATTATAAACATAACCGAATATGACTAAATCGGGCCTGTAATCTTCAAGGTAGTTTTCATACCATTCGAGCTCCTCAAAGGCTGTTGCGCCGGACATTGCGAGCGCGGTTACGCGGCAGTTGTATCCATCCCTTCTCAAACGCTGTTCAAGCTGCCGCCACAGCAGCTCATTTCTGTTAAGGGAAGCTTCACCGTATACAAAGCTGTCGCCCAGCATAAGTATATTGACCGCGCCGTCATCTGCGGGCTGTGCGCATTTCATATCATCAACCAATGGATATTTGTTTATCTGCGGTGCAATCGTGCTGATATCTGCCCCTGCTTTTTCAGCCGCGGCTCTAGCGTCGGCAACTGTCAGCAGGCTCGCAGTCGGGGTCTTTTCGTAGCATCTTATTATTGAAGCCGCATTATCGGTCTCAACTTTTTCAGACATACCGGCGGAATAATATAAAAGAATCTTTTCGGCTGCAAAAAGCAACAGCAAAGCAGTGATAAACACGGCGATAAAATTCCTGAAACCTATAAGTAAGTATCTCTTTTTCGTGCAAATCACCTCCTGTGCGGATATAAACAATATATTTAATTATATCTTGAACAAAAAGTATTTTCAAGCTTTTATTATACAGCAGCGGCACGGTAAAAGTCGTGCCGCTGTATTATTATCCGAATGTTTCCGTGGCTTTTCTGCAGACGCTTTCTATTCGGTCCCTTTTCTTTATCTTGCCGAGCCAGTCCGCGGGTATATCCTCGCAGCCGTAGTAAATGCCCGCAAGCCCGCCGCAAACGACGGCAACCGTATCGGTATCAAGCCCAAGATTTACAGCCGTGAGCAGGGCGTCTCTCAGGGTGGTGGTCTTTATCAGGCACCATACCGCCGCCTCAAGCGTATCAACGACATAGCCGGTGCTTCTTATATCCTTTGCATCGGTGTTTACAAACTCATACAGATTTGCAAGCCTGCCGTAATAAGACAGCTCGGCAACACAGTCGCGTTTCTGCTTGTAAAAAGCAAAACCGTCGTCAAGGCCCTTCTGAAGGCGTGCAATCAGTGTATCGTCGTCCTTAATCAGATTGCGCACGGCGAAGTAATAAAGTCCGCAGGCAATCTGAGACCTTATGTGCGCGTGGGTAAGGCTTGAGACAAGGTGTATAAGCTCCACGGCCTCACCGTCTGTCATCAGGCCCTTTTCCTGCATAACAGAGCAGTAGAGGCAGGCGGGCATTATGCGCATAAGAGAGCCGTTGCCGTTGTTGCTCTCTTCTGTGCCGCCGCAGGTGCCGGCATTACGCGAGCGCATATATCTCTCTACGGCGTTGCTTGTGCCGCGCCCGATATCAAACGAATACCCGTAGGGCGTGTACTCGCCGTCCCGGTACCAGGAAACAAACCTGTCCATAATATCATCGGGGTCGATTTTTTGCTTTTCCGTTATTGAGCACAGAGCGGCAAGAGTAAGGCTGCTGTCATCTGTCCATGAGCCGGCGGGCAGATTGAAGGTGCCCTCGCCCCTCATATCAGTCACGGGATTCTCGGCGATTTCTTCTCTGCTGAGAAACTGTACGGGGCAGCCGAGAGCATCGCCTGTGACAACGCCCATGATTGCGTCAAGCCATATCATATCAATCACCTTTCTTCTTGCTTTCGTAATGATCGCGTATAGGAGCGAAATGGTCAGCGGTGTCAAAGCTTTTTTTCATTTCATCGGCGCTCCCGGCCTTCACCGCGCAGCAGACCATTTCAGATATCACTTGGAAATTCGTGGCTGTGCCTTCCTCATCGCACTCATATCTTACGGCTCTGCCGGGGCGTATGCCGATGCGTCCGGCCTCTTTCACGGCATCTATGTTGGCGCCCATAAACACGAATTCCCAGCCGTAGCGGCTCTCCTGACGCTCAATCATCTTTTTAACCTTCTCGTAGCTGTATCGGCGGCTCGCGTTTTCCATACCGTCGGTGGTGATGAAGAAAAGAGTTTTCTCGGGCACATCCTCATTGCGCGCATACTTGTGCACATTGCCGATGTGGTGAATTGCGCCGCCTACGGCGTCAAGCAGGGCTGTGGACCCGCCCACATAATAAACGCTGTCGGTCATAGGCTCAACCTCAGCAATATCGGCGCGGTCGCAGACAACATTCTGTGTGCTGTCAAAAAGCACCACCGAAACGAGAGCTTCTGCGCCCTCCTTCTTCTGCTTCTCAATCATAGAGTTGAAACCGCCTATGGTATCCTCCTCCATACCTGCCATTGAACCGCTGCGGTCCAGTATAAACACAAGCTCGGTAAGTCCTTTTTTCATAGTATATATCCTCCTTGTTTTACGGGACGTTTGCCCCTTTGTTACACTGAGGATATCACACTTAAAAGGCGCCGTGGTCGCCTGCCGGGCGACATTTATCCGGCGAGCAGCTCCTGATCGTGGTCAAACAGAATTGTATTTATATCATTTACATTATATATGCCGTGCGTAATGCAATACTCCACTATAAGGTCAAATTTGCTGCTGTGTGACAGCGTGAAACCCGCTTTTTTGAGCAGGTCGAGCGTTTCGTCAAGGTTAAGCTCGAGCGAAACGGCAAAAGCGAGCGCAGTCTTTTTCTTGGGCTTGTAATCGGGCAGACATCTGATTTTTGAAAAAAGCTTGCGGTCTATATTCGCCTTTTTGTAAACCTGAGCGTCGGTGAGTCCTCTTTCGTCAATCATACGCAGAAGGCAGTCGCTGAAGCTCTCGCCGAGCGCGCCTATGAAGTCATCAATGCCGGGCTCCTGCTGAGAGACCGAAAACAGTATGTCCGCCTCCGGTGCCGCCTGCCCCGAAGCGGGGCGGCTCCCGTCCGCTTTATCCTGCCTGCGGATTTTTTCCGTCTTTGAGCAGGACTCGCAGGGTGTCTCTGAGTCAATGCCCGGCTCAAGCTGCGCCCCGCTGATTCCCTGAAGCTCGTGAATCTGCCTGCGGGAGAGCGGCAGGTTGCCCGACGGGCCGTAGTTTTCCTTCTGAGCCCGTCTCACATAGCTGTCGTCTATATATTCGCGCACCTCAAAGTTGCTGCGCAGATATTTATCCACATCCTCCGAAAGCTCTGCCGAGAGCCTGAAGGACGCCTTGTCAAACACAACGAGAGTCACATCCATCTCGTTTTCATCCAGAAAAGCTGAGATAGTATCAACCGCAATCTTCAGCGCCTTATCCTTGGGAAAGCCGTAAACCCCGGTGGAAATGAGCGGAAAGGCTATGCTCCCGCAGCCGAGCTTTTTTGCCTGCTCGAGAGAGTTGCGGTAGCAGGAGGCGAGGCAGTCAAGCTCACCGTTATTGCCGCCGGACCACATGGGGCCGACAGTGTGAATTATATATTTGGCTTTAAGCCTGAAGGCGGGTGTCACCGCCGCTTCGCCGGGGGCTATTTCGCCGATTTTCCTGCGCTCGGCAAGGAGTTCCTCTTCCCCGGCCGCCTTATAAACCGCGCAGTCTGTGCCGCTGCCGAACACGGGCTTGGGGTTTGCCGTGTTTACCAGAGCGTCGGCGCTGATTTTTGTAATATCATTTCTTACTATATCCAGCATAAATTCACCTTCGGAGAGTGTTTTTTTAATTATATCACACCGTCAGGCGTATGCACAAGACCGGCGGTTGACTTTTCGGGGCAGCAGTCATATAATAAGGGCGTGTTTTACACAAATAATAAAGAAAAGGAGGATTACCATGAAAAAGATTACGGCAGTAATGCTCGCTGTTATTATCCTTGCTGCATTTGCCTGCCCTGCTTTCGCGGCAGAAAGAGCAAATCTTACAGTGGTTTATGACGACGAGTTTACCGAGGAGTATGTTTACGGCGGAGAATTTGCCACAGGCAAAAACGAGATTAAATTTGCTCCCGATGAATCCTGCTACTACACCTTCACCCCCGAAAAGAGCGGTGTGTACGCATTCTCCGGAGATTATCTCTTCACTCTCACCCTTTATCCGGCGGGCGAAGAAGTGCTCGCAGAGGATATAATCAGTGAAACCATTGTGAACACCGGCGAAATGAACGAAGACGGTGAATTTGAAGATTTATGCGCGCTTGTTTACCTTAAGTGCGGCGAAGAAATCAACATTGCCACCTGGTTCTATGCCGAAGAGGAATTCACCGCAGAAGCGGACCTTGCTTATTTCGGCACTCTTGAGGATATCAGCTTTGACAATGACAAGGCATATATGCTCGGCGAGGATATCTACTTCTATGAAGAGGATAACGAATACAGCCTCTATGATGAGTTTGTTCTCGATTTTTCCTGCAGCGACGAAGAGTACAAAATTTACAACCTCACTCTGACCGCGGACGGCTGCAGCGATGAGCTCAAGTGCGAGCTTCTGGGCAGCAGGTTCTCATTCCCGATTGCTATGGAATCCGTGACGGATTATATCGCGTCTGTTTCAATTCCCGAAGGCAGTGAGCCCAAGGCCATTGAGACCTACGATTACAACGTGTACGGCGCATATCCCGAAACCGTTATTGTTGAGTTTACCGACGGAAGCACCGCGGAGTATGAAGTTGATACAGATTTCGGCCAAATTTTCATTGAGCTTCCCGGCGGCAAAGAGCTTTATGGCGGATTCTACTACGAAGAAGATTCTTCACTTAAGTTCTATATTGCGGACAGCTGCTATGATGTCGGCGTAACGGCAACACCTGCGGGCCCCGTTCTCAACACTGTTGTGCTCGCTTCAAATGTCAATGACATTGTGAAAAACGATGTGCAGTGGGCAGTTGAAGACGCTCTGTTCATTTCCGAAGATCCGGTAAATGACTTTGTGAATGATCTCGCAGGCATTCCCTACCATATTATTGATGAAATCGGGCTCTATGCTGAAAAAGTATGGAGTGAAGGAATCACCATTCCCGAAATCAAGTTATTCTGACGCACGGCATTTTACGGGCAGGAGAGTAAAATCTCCTGCCTTTTTCATATTTACGCTCTTTGAGTAATTGACTTTTTGCCGCCGGAATATATAATTAAAATGAGGTGAGTGCAATGAAGTTACCAAATCACTACGGCTACGGTCAGCTGTTCGCTTTCAGCGGCACAGACGGCGAAAACTCCCACGATGAGGATTTTGCGGGTATGCTTATGCCCGAAGCAATCTCAGTGCGCTTTGAAGCCCCCGTCGCCGTTACTCTTTCGCTCCCCTGCTGCAACGCGGAATTTGACGCGGTTCTCTCGGATGTCATTATTTCCGGTGATACAAAGCTTGTGTTTTATGACAGAAACACGGTGCTCGGCTTTTTCAGGGGTACGGCCCGCTTATTTGCCGAAAACACTCAGGCCGGGCAGGCGCAGAGCGGTTATTCGCTCATTTGCTCTCACGGATTTTATTACTGCCTGCTTCAGAGAGACGGCAGATTTGCGCTGTGCCGTGAAAAAAGCCGGAGCGAAGCCCTCGCCGCGGCGCAGAGCAAAATAAACGCTGATATTGACGGCGTTTGCTCGCGCAGGCTCGCTTATTACGCCGGTATGCCGGGGTGCGCTTACCCGGAGTTTGAGAAGCTGTATTACAAATGCCTTTCAATAAATAAAGTCAACGTTTATTCGCCTCAGGGGGGTATCGACTGCCGGGCGACCACTCCCGACCGTCTGCCGCACCGCCACATCTGGCTCTGGGATTCAATGTTTCACGCAATGGCGATAGCCGGCTACAACCCTTCGCTGGCAAAGGATTCAATCAGAGCGGTTCTGCAGTGCCAGAGGGAGGACGGCTTCATCCCGCATATGATAATGAGCCGGTCTGAGGTTTCGGATATCACTCAGCCGCAGGTTATAGCCCTGGCTGCGCTGAGCGTATTTAAAAAGGACGGCGACAGAGAGTTTTTGACTTACTGTGCCGACAGAATTGCCCGCTACCTCACCTGGTTTACCCTGAACAGGGATAAAAACGGCAACGGGCTTTATGAGTGGAAAACCGATTTTGCCAACACGCGCTGCAGATGCGACGAGAGCGGGATGGACAACTCTCCGCGTTTTGATACTGTCGAAACGCTCGACGCGATAGACTGCTCCTGCTTTATGGTCAGCGACTGCCGCTGCCTTGCGGAGATTTATAAAATACTCGGAGAAGGCGAAAAGAGCGCCCGTTTTTCCGCTCTCGCCGATTCAACGGCGGAAAAAATCAACGCCCTGCTCTGGGATGAGAAAAGCGGATGCTATACGGACCGCACGTTTTCGGGAAAAACGACGGGCGTGATGACCTGCTCGTCATTCCTGCCCCTGTTTGCGGGTATATGCAGCCCCGATCGCGCTCAAAAGCTCGTTTCGCTGCTGCTTGACAAAAATAAATTCTCCTCCGAAATGCCCGTGCCGAGCATAGCCCGCGACCATCCTCTCTACGGAGCGGATATGTGGCGCGGCTGCACCTGGCTCAACTACAATTATTTCATTATCTCCGGCCTCAAGCGGTACGGCTATAAGGACCTTGCCGACTCACTTGCCCGCACAACACTCGAAAAGGTGAACCGCTGGTTTGAACTCACCGGCAATATCTTTGAGTTTTATGACGCCGAGGATAAGACCGAGCCGCTTTATCTGAACAGAAAGGGTCCTCAGCCCGTAACGCCCGATTACCGTATAAAGTACCACGCGATTACCGACTACAACTGGTCCGCAAGCTTCATACTCCTGCTGCTCAGGGATGAATACTGAGGGCTGTCAATCTGAACATTTAAAGGTGAAACCATGAGAAAATACGCTCTGCTCAAAGAGCCTTATATATCTGAAGATAATACGGAAATACATAAAATCATGCTTTATCAGGCCGAAGAAGGCTGCTATCTTTTTATGTATTCCTCCCCGGAAGCCGATGAATGCGTATCGGAGCGGCTTTACCCTTCGTGCGACGAGCTGTATGATGAATGGAATGATTTGATTGATGAGGGCGGCTGGACCGGAATCGATGATCCCCTGCCCTTCTGCCAGCACGATGCCTTTATACCATTGCGCGTAAAAGGCCGTGCCGACGGAAAGCCCGAATGGGGAAAATATGAAACGCTCAGGGACGGCAAATGGGTAGAATATAAAAAACGGATAAACCCG
>JAEEGL014370672.1_pt1 | contig 18224 bp, 11 predicted proteins | sample 9134231 | NCBI WGS metagenome assembly JAEEGL01 (sample SAMN16246548, study PRJNA631951) | gut metagenome | biome: gut microbiome; feature: rumen; material: fiber-attached | host: Bos | place: Iran: Karaj | collected 2018-10 | reverse complement strand
GGTACACGCTGTTCTTCTGCAACGAGGAGGAGGGCGACAAGGTCGAGGTCCAGCTCCTCACCGGCGCGGACGAGGACAGGATGAGGGACGTAGTGGGGACCTTCCGCCCGGAGCCCGGGATGAGGTTCGTCAGGATTCCGGACCTGTTCGACGAGGACTTCGAGGACCTGTTCCGCTTCAGGGTGGTGAGGTCCCGCGACGGCGAAGTGATCAACAGGGCGATCGGCAAGTTCGACGTCTGACTTGAGATGGAAAGGAGGAGAGGAGATGTCACGCAGCAACAGGTTCCAATGGGGCAGGCCTTACCTGCTCACGGATACGAAGGAGAGGGTGTTCGACGGGGAGCCGGCGATTTACGTGGGAAGGCACGACTCCGACAGGGAGCGTCCCACGATCTGCGCTGTTTGCGGCGAGCCTCTGGGCTCAAAGGGATACGGATCCTTCTTCCTCATGGGCCCGAACGGTCGCGGGAAGGACATGATGGTGGGGAACGGATGTCTGAGGGACAGGATAGCCGAGGAGGAGATCCCTGTCGAAGGGGCGACGTTCAAGGAGACATGGGAAAGGACGACGATCAATTTCCCTAACTGCGGCCGCTGGTACGGCACGTTCCTCCACCACTGCATAGCCAAGCCGTACGTCAGGGACAGGAAGGCGGCAGAGGGATGGGACGAATCGATACTGAAACTTCCGGGAGTGAAATACATAACGAGGATCGTAGACGAGCTCCGCGAAGAGGGCTGGAGCCTGGATGCCGAGAAGGTCCTGGAATGCGGCAGGGTGGACCTCCTGGCCATACATCCCGAGAAAGGCACAGTGGTGTTCGACTGGAAATCGGACAAAGCCTTCGACAGCCATGAGGCGTACGTGGAACAGGTCGGCAGGTACATGGCCGAGCTCTCCGAGAAGGGCATGGAGAACGTCACCGGATACATCGTCTGGATAACGAAGGAAGAGAAGGAGCGCGTGCCCTACAGAAGTACGAGCAGTTCAGCGAATGAAGGAAGGACGCACAAGGCATCCCGCTCCGAGCCAATCAGGTGCAGCCTCTCCATCGACATGGACGGCGGGGAAGGAATCAAATGGAAGAGCAGGAAGGAGCACAGCCATCGCCGCCCCTACGGGGACGAGGTGTCGTTCTACATTCCGAGGTGCATGCCATCGAGACGCGGATACGAGTTCGCATATTACGAGGCCTCACCGTACAGAGAGGGGGATCTTCCCCAATGGTTCACGATAGAGGACGCTGAAGCCGGCTTCTATGTGAGCTTCATCTGTTCGGATAAGAGACGCAGCTTCTCGATCAAGGCGTGTTGGAAGAGAACGCGCCCGTTCGAATGCTTTCTGGAAGCGATCCAGAAGACGGGCTGGGGGCAATCGTCGTTCTATGTTAATTGCATGTCGAAGATCGACGAAGCTGGGAACGATTACGTGGATTTCGACGTGTCCGAGATCAACAGGCGCCTCGGGAATGCGGTTCTCGTCCATGCCAAGCTGGTTGATACCGATATGCCCGCCGGGACCAAAGACGAATGGATGTCAGAGGACCTCCAGGAGGGCATGGCGATACGCATCCCATGCACGGACGGACGCTCGGAATTCAAGATGTGCATCGAAACAAAGACAAAGAAGAAAGAGTCTGCTGCGAAGCCTAAGCAGGACGTCAGATCCGCATCAGTGAAGAATGAGACCAAGGGTCCGTTGCCATTGCCGGACGCGATCAAGCCGCTTGTCCATCTCGATGAAGCGCAGATGAACCAGATCATGTAGGAGTATGCAGCAGAGCGCTTCACCCCCGGATGCATATACAAGTCTGGCAGAAAGCGCTACATGATATACGCCCGCAAAGGCCCGGAAAAGTACAACACCGCTGGGATGGTCTACGTAGCGGAGGTCGACAGCCTTGGAAGGAGGACCGCTGGCCCGGAATGGAGGCACGTGTACCAGACGCCGAGATGGAAGGAATACATATACGGACTGACCGACCACAAATGGAAGGTGTACACCTACGACGTAGAGGAAGGCCCAAATTCCAAAGAGGTCACCAAGGCCGCATCGGCTAGTGAAATGAAGGCAGAATCCAATACGCGGCCCTTATGGACTTGATAATAGCCCAGAGCAGTGAGAACACAAGAGTGAAAAACAGTTGAAGGCGCTCTGGCCAAGCGACTTTGGGTTATAAGGCGAATGTAATATCAATAACTGTCGAGAGTCGTCCTGATGGTTTTACCGGAATCATCATCGTCCATGAAATCTTCCACGCCCTTCGACCTGCGGCCATATATCACAAGATCAGAAGGAGGAATACCGTACCAGGAAAGCATCTTGGAGAGCATGACGATCCTGTTCCTATTGTTGTAATGGTTTCTGACGAATATTCCCGGGGCGATCTCGACGCAATCATTGGTTCCTGTCAAGACCTTGCTGCTCGTTATGCCTGTGCCCGACACGTCGACCTTGTCGGCGATTACCCTGGGATCCGTCTCGTACAGGCGTCTGGCGATCTTGGGGAATATCTCCTTGGCCTTCCCCTTGATCTCGTATCCCTTGAGGAAGCAGCCTCTGATGCTAAGCCCGAGGAAGAGCTCGGGGTCCTCCTCAAGCGAATAGCTCTCCAAGCCCGGATCTGTACGGATGGAGGATTCAAGCTGAGGCGTCACCTCGAGGAACTTGTCCACCAGTGCCCTGTGGCGAGAAGATATGTGCTCCTCGTCCCAGACGCCGGGATTCGTGCGGGCGAACTCGTTGAGGTGGAGGGTGCTGCTGAGATACCCGTACTTATGATGCAGCTTCTCCCCGAACGGCAGGTCGCCTAGATTGGAGTTGTAGGCGGTCAGGGTGAGATTCCCCAGCTTGTTGAGCCACCTGTCGTGGACCTCGTCATAGTCAGGGCCGATCATCTCCCTCCATGCCGGGGTCTTATTGCGCGGCATGATATGCTCCACCGTGAGGGTGCTGGATATCCTGCTGAGGACATCCTCGGTATCGTCGTTGGAATCCTCGACGAGGGAGAGGACCACGCTCGCAGCGGTATGCTTGCTCCTGTAAAGATCCATGCTGTCAAAAGCGTCTTTGACATCGCTGTCACGAATATAGGCTAAGGAACCGCTTTTGGACAAGATGACGTAGTTGAGCCTCTCAAAGAAGGGAAGGTCAGAAGGGACCCTAGACGCGGACTGGAAGAGGGAGGAGAAGTAGGAGTTCAGGCCGGTGCTGTACTTGTTGCATACCTGGCGTCTGACGAGCATGTTCTCAATCGACAGGAGAGATTGCTCAACATCGTAGTCGGTGATCTTCTCTGGATCGAGCCTATGCTCGTAGAGAAGGCGAAGGATGAAAGGATACGATACGGTGATATCGAGAAAATTGATGTAGCGCATGCTTTTGGAGGCTTCCTTGGAGATGAAGTCCAGATTAGAATCTAGGATGCCCCCATATATTTTCGAGCATATGAGAACACCCTTCATGATGCTCTCGAACTGCTCTTCCGAGTTGCTAGGATCGGCCCTCTGGAGAACCAGCCTCTTGAACTCCCTGTACGTGTCGTACACTTCCTTCTGCTCATATGCGACGACACAATCGGTGAAGAAATCCGAAGGATTGCAATCTGGAGGCAGGTTATCCACGATCTTCGCCCAGTACTCGTGGTATATGCGATTCTGAAAATCGTGACGGTGGTTCATGAGCACGAAGTTGCGTATCTTGTCGAATTCGTCGAGCTCCTGTCCTGTCGAATTTATGCTCTCGAAGATGGATTGGGCGTCGTCGTCGTTGGTGAGGCGGATGACAACGACCTGGAGTCTGGTGATTGCAGTGAAAAAGTCGTCCAGACGGACGTCTCCGGGAAGATCAGAAACACGATCGACGAATTCCCTGTAGTTGGTTGTGACCAGCGAACCCTCGTCGAGCTCCTCTTTGCGCCTTATTATCCCGTAATAAGCGGGACGATCCTCCTCTACAGGCTCCAGGTAAACCTTGGAGTCGTCGTAGCGGTCCTTCAGGAGCTCGTCGATACGACTGGCAAGGTTCTTATCGGAAGAGACGACGGTGCCGTCAATCAAGCAGTCGCGTATCGCCGCCAGAAGAAGGGAGATTGTCATTATCCGCTGTTGCCCATCGACGATGTCCTGTTTAGAGGTGGACTGGTCGATGAGGGTTATGATAGAGCCAAAGAAATGCCTGGAAATGCGCGGAATATCCAAATGACGAGAGGAATTGAAAAGGTCGTCCATCAGAACATCACAGTCCTCATAATTCCAGCTGTAGCTTCTCTGATAAATGGGGACGCGGAGCTCCTTTCTGAAGTATTCCTCAATCAGTCCTTTGCTATCCATAGAACGACACCATCGGGGATGAATATCTGATTCAAACGCATCTTATAACTCGAACGCAGTTCAGTCAGTGCCCTGCTTCATCTCCAGAGCGACTATCTCGGGAACCTTGACCTCCCTCGTCTCGCCAAGCTGCAGGTCCTTATATGCGAACCTGACGCCCTCGAACTCGCCGTCGGGCTGTATCCTCTTCAGCTGCTCCTTGACCCTGGACCTCATCTCCATGGCGAACTCCAGGATCTCGCGGACGCCCTCCTTGTCCGCCTTCCCGTCGGGATAGACGAGCTTCATCATGGCGGAGACGACCTTCCTGATGGCTTTCACGTCCCTCTCCTTGAGGCTCTCGTCCAGGACGAAATACTTGTCGATGACGTCCGAGAACTGGAGCTTCCGGAGCTCTCTGGCGATCTCGGAGAAGTAATCGCATATGAGGCCGTAGTCGTTGGTGAAGGTCCTGGGCGAGAAGGGCTCGATCTCCCATCCAGGTATGTAGCAGTGCATCCTATCGAGGAACGCCGTGTCCTCGTTCATGCCCTCGGGGAAGGGCTTGAAGAGGCTGGACTGGAGGAGAAGCGAGTCTATGCTCTCGTTGATATTCCCGACGAAGACCATGGAGGCCTTCCCTTCGAGATGCTCCCCTCCTCTGGAGAACGAGCCGGAGGCCATGTAGTCCTTCATGATAGCTATCGCGTCCTTGTCTTTGAATTTGATTTCGGCCACCTCGTCGAAGGCCACGACGTCCCAGTTGCAGACGAGACCGGGCGTGCGGGTCGAGAGGTTGTAGAACAGGCTGGCCACGGTCGCCTGACCCCCCGAGACGAGTATGCTGCTGGGGGAGATCTCCTTGTAGATGTGAGACTTGCCGGTGCTCCGCGGGCCGAGCTCGCAGAGGTTGATGTTGTTCTCCACCAATGACATCATGCGGGCGAGGAGCAGCATGCGCGTGCGGCGAGGCAGGGCGTTGGGCTCTATCCCGACGGACCTCAGCATCAGGGCGATCCATTCGTCCTTGTCGAAACGGCAGCGCTGCGACACGTAATCGTCTATGTCCACGAACGGCATCTGTATGGGGCTGAGACGGGTGATCTTGAAGGGATTGATGACTTTGTCGCCCTCGATGTAGGAATAATCGAAAGTGACGATGCACCAGATGCCTCCCGAAAGAAGGCGGGGATTCTCTATGACGATCTCGTGGCTGATCGGAACGTTCGACAGCCCGAGGCTGAGGAAGGACGACATGTAGAGGTCCTTCTTGTAGTCGAGATGGACGGAGACCTTGTCGATGATGGAGTAGCCCTCCCTGGACTCGCGGATGTTGGACTTCACTCTCTCGGCCTCGTCGGGACGGATGTAGAGCTTGGCGAGCTTTTCCTTGACGGTGTCGAGGCCCTCCCTGATCTCCTCCTCGTCCTTCGAAGAGCAGTACATCCCGAGAAGATATTCGAGGACGAAGATGGGGACGTTGGCGCCCTCCTTGATCTTCTTCGTGAGGTCCTTCCTGACGATGCAACCCTCGAAGCAGTCCACAAGCCTAGAAGGATCGATATGGACCTGAAGACTTGGATCGCTATCTTGGAAATCTTGAGCACGAACCGGTACAACATCTACAGGGTTCGGAACAGGTCCGGCTTCCGGAGCTTCCCGAGATACGGCAGAATCGCCACTCACTATCATGTAAAGATCGTCTATCTGGGCAGCCGTCCCCTCGTCGAAGCATCCGCAGAGGCGGAACATGGAATCGAGGGCCCTGGAGGAGTCGCGGCGATCCAGATCGACGCCGCCCATGTGCGCCAACTGGCAGGCGACCGGGTACAGCTCCTTGGCCCAGCCCCTGGCGGCGACAAGCAGGCCGGGGCCGCGCTTCGAGGCTTTCTCAGCGAACACGTCCCTCCACTGGAGATCGAGCAGGAGCAGGCCTCTCCTCACGTCAAGGCTATCCATATAGTCCTGGTAGCTGCCGTACTCCGGAAGATCCTGCTTCTGGCTGTCGTTGAAAACGTTGATGACACCATCGAACCACCAGGACTCCCCATAGAACTGTCTCAAAGAATCGCATACGTATTCGATAAGGGGCTTTCTCAGAAGCTTGAAACCCCTCATCACTAAGTCCGAATTATCCATCAGAAGCCCTCCATGGCGAACATTATATTGACATTGAACTCGACGCGCTGGGATTCGTCCTCCGTCTCCGTCAGGTTGTTGATGTGGAGGTAGACCTTCCCCTTCTTGATGCCAGAGAAATTGAACGTGACGTTGATCCAGAGGTCTTCCCCATCCTTTTTGTCCGCGACGATGACCTTCGTGTCGGAAACCTTGACGTCGTCCTCGTTGGTGAAATAGGCTTCGTAGTCGGCCTTGCGATAGACGTCGTCCACAGGGTTGGTCTGCAGGAAGTCGAAGCTTTGCCTCAGCTTCTTTATATCCTTCTTAAGCGGAGGCGTCAGGCCCACGTACTTCTCAACGACCTTGCCCTTGGCCGCGATGACTGTCAGGACGGGGACGACAACCTCCTGCGGGGAAAGCCCGCCGTGGACGAAGTTCTGTCCGGCGCCAGGAACGCAGAAGATCTTGCTACTGGAAGGGACCGAGACGAACAGGCCCTTGTTGGAAGCATCGAGATACGAGAGGTCGTATTCCTGGGAATTCATCATTCCGAACGATCTGTCGGATAGAATGAAACGCTTATCGGCGTCCACATTGTTGGAAACGGGCACCTTGTCGATGTCTTCCATGACCTTACGACGATAGATGAAGCCATGGTCTGACGTTATCAGGTATTTCGTGAAGCTTAGCTTGTTTGTTATCGTATTGACGAGTTCGAATATCTCAGAAATGGCATTCTCGCAAGCAGCGAAGGTATTCATCTCCGAAGCAGGTTTGTCCCCCGTAGCGTCCACGGTATCATGGTAGATGTATACGACCCTCTTGCCCTTGCAGCGGTCCCGCAGTTCGGACTGCTTGAAGGTGACCGCTTCCTTGTAAGACAGCCTGACGGAATCTGGGTTCGAAGATTTCAGAATGGCCTCGCGATCGTCAGCGGAAATCGTCGGCCTACCTTCTATGAGGACGCTGTACTTGCCGTCGTGGGTAACCTGAAGACCATTATTAGGAAGAAGAGCGGCCATGCCAAACTTTGTAATCGATGGCAATGTAGAAGTGACATAATCCAGCTTGAGATCCGATACCCGCCCAGTGGTGTCAAGTCTGTCCCTGAGCTCAGCAACGCATTCGTATCTCAGAGCGTCAGATATTATTACGACCACGGCACGATCGTTTTTTTCGACGAAACGATTATAAAAAAAAGTCTGCTTCAATCCGCCAAGGTCGGAATAAGACTTGGTCAGATGACAAAGACGTTCGACAATCACATCAAGGAATCTGTTATTATAGGTGTTCTCGATGAGATCAGCCAAGCCTTCGATGCCTTCGCTTTTGTCAGAAATCAGGTCGCAGTAAAAGATTGATTTGCGATAGCAACGATCAATGCGGTGCCATCTCTGAGAATACCCTTCTAGTAATGATTTAGAGGTATTGATAGCTGAGATCCAGGAAGTGAAATCAGACACGAGTTCCAGTAATTTGTTGGAATAATCAAGAAACGCATACTGATTGCGATACCTGTCTGCATAGTGGAGACGTTGCCTGATTGCAGCGATTTTCACATCCTGACTGCCTAATGCTTTTGAAGTGCTCGTTATCTGGGTAACCAAACGATCAATAATTATATCGTCGATGCAAGAAAAGGCATCAGATTCAGAAATCGATTTGGAATCATGCTGGATCAGATAGGGCCTGATGTTGAGCTTCTCTGCGACATCCTCGGATAGGGACTCCGCACAAGAAGAGCAGGACCTGTCGTTGTACATGCTGTTGATGAACGTAGAAATGCGGCCTTTCTTAACAGAAACCAATTGATCGAACTTAGGATTGGGCTTCAGCGTTGAAGTGTTGGAAAGATATGAGACAAAGAAGATACGGACTAGGTCTCCCAATGATGGATTGGTGTTTCCCTTTGGCAACGGGGTGCCGAATTCCCTGTTGCATATAGTCCAGAAAATAGGAACCAAGCCGTAAACGTTCAATTTGTCGAATATCTCAGCTGAGGTCTCCTGGCAGGGGGATTGTGCATAGCTGCATAAGACCTTCTCGAGAATAGAGGCAAACCTGTTGTCGGAACAGTCCAGGGCAACGGCCATCATTCCGCAAAGAATCGATTCCTCTGAATCGAAATCCGAATCGAGGCGAGTCAGCTTATTCCTGCGTTCAACGCTTTTGAAGAAGTTGATGTGGTCCCTGACCAAAGGAGCAAACCTAGTGTCAATGTGGAGATCCATGCAAAGGATGGAAGCCTTGTCTGCTGAGAAGGGCTTGCCGGAATAATGCATCATGTCGGCGAGGATGTTGTCCTCATCAGCGGGGCGTTCAAAAGGCATGTAGACAAGGAATTTCGACACGGTATCCTCGTGTTCAATCCTATATTTGACCTTGGAGCTGTTGTATCCGTCAAGGACTATGAGCTGGATTTCTCCGAAATCGAACTCGTCTCTGATGGAATCCTTGAACTCTCCTTCTGGATCGATCCAAAAAAGGATGCGTGGCTTATCGTAGAACCAGCGCCCAGGAATGTCAAATCTGGACCGTATCTTTTTGATTATGTCCTCGTGTTCCATCCTTAAGCCTCAGATTTTATAAAGAAGATTGATTTTGTCATTGGCAGTCCTAGAATTCTCAATATTTTGGAAAAGGGCATAGTTGTGTTTGACACCATCGTCTAAATCAATTTCAACATTCTTCAAAGCATATAACTCCATAGCTAAATCATATCTAGAAATCTCATCCAACTTTTTTTGAAGAGAAGTACGCCTAACCTGATCTGTCTCGATTTTTATTTGATCGGTATAAAAGTGCTGCATTCTATGCAAATAATTCTTACGCATTTTTCCAATGAGGTCAGGCGTATATCTGTGAACATAGATTAATGCTTTGAAACCATTAGCTTTACCACTATCAAACATCCAATATATAGGACGCTTTTGATAAGATAAGAGATGATTTTTATAAAAATCAGTTAAAAAGTATTTTCTGATTTTTTCTCTAGGTGTACCCGAACCCTTAATTTCAAGTGAAGAAACTATGAATTTTAAATTTTCGTCAAAATAATCCGAACCAAAAGCAACCTTGATAAAATTACAGAAGTACGTAACAATATCGTCTCCAAAATACTCATCGTCATTAATTGGAATTATATTGTCAAGATCCGGAATAAATGAAGAATATGAGGAAGAATTCAATGATTGTCCTGAACAACAAAGTCCTGGAGTATCAAGAGAATAACGACCAAACATGCATCCTACAGAATATGAAATCAAATCTACAATGACCTGCTTTAACTTATAACGGGTTAGGGATATTTTGCTGATATCGACATCAGAACTATAATCATCTTTCAAACCATAAATACTAATAAAAATGTCATTAAGACGCTCTTCATTAGTTTTTAATTGATTAAAAGATTGATTTAGAGATAACTGGTAGTTGTCACAACTATCTTTAATTAATCCCTTGCAAACAATAGGATTTTTAACAAAATCCCAAGATAATTCACTCAAATCCCAATCATGTTTAGCTATTGAAATATTCTGCTTAACTAAATTAGTCACTTCGTCCAAATATTCTTTAGAAAGAATGGCCGGTAAATCAGCAATAACGCCACAGCCTGTGTTGATTGTGGGATTTATAATTTTAATTACATCATCAATTATTTTACAATTGAGCAATCCAGCAAAATACTCATAATGATTGTTGTTAAAAACAAAAAAACCATTAGCACCTGAATCAAATAGCATGCCTTCAGGGTAGCATCTAACTCCGAATACAGAGGCCCCCACACCCGACCATGTGATACCTCTCATGAAATATTTGTCTTCATTACTAATTTTCCAACTAAGATTATCCCCTAGATTTGGATAAACCCTCCTAGTGTTTTCCTTTATTTCTTCACCATCGTTTTCCCAATTTACAACGTATTCATTATTGCCATACCATTTTCTAAAAGATCCACCTTTACAATAAGGAAACCATTTTTTTTCACTAGCACAAGCTTCTGTTGCTGATTTATATCCAATCCCTATTTTATCCCAATTAACTTCAAACCACAAACGTAAGAATCTGGCATTATCCCCAGTCCTCATTCCTATACATGACTTACCAAATTCAGAAATGGAAGGATTAGAAAAAATATCAATCATAGACTTAGATACCCAATATGCCACAGGACTATTGGGGATTTTATCAAAATTTTCTTGATCTGATAAAAACTCGTTATTTTTTAGTAAGAAAGCTTCTTCTTTTTTGTCTTGAGAATCATAATCAATCAATCTAAAGAATCTTCCTAGATAATGTTTGATTGATCTATTCATTATAACAAATGATGTGGTTTGAACGACCTCACCACTAATTTCTTCAAAAGCTCTAGCTCCCAAATGACACATATTAATGTATGTTTTTAATTTTAAATCACTTCTTAATTTAGAATAACTAGTTAAAAACATCCATGCATGTTGCGTAATCATCGAAGTATAACAATCATCACAAGTCAAGGAAATACAACGTTCAATAAAACAAGCAAACAAGTCAGATTTAGAATCGGGGTAAGTATCTTTTACATATTTTAGTAGACAATCATTCATACCGGAAGAACCCATATAAGGCGGATTTGTTAAAACAACAGAGAACTTTTTAGAAAGTATCTCCGCAACATTAACTATTTTCTTGAGTGTGTCGTGAGTGTTTTCAAAAGAAAAAAGATTAATTGTATGGCCCTTGAGAAATGCGTTTATTGCACTATAATCCAACGATTTAAATTTCAATAAAGACCCAATATTTTTTCCATTTCTAAACTGAAATAAAAGATATTTCAGAGCATTATATGCATCAATTGTGTCCTTATTATTAAAATTAGTGTTATATTCATCAAGAATATCATCAGTAATATTACAAGAGTCAGGAATTGAATATAAATTAGCCTTCAATTTTAAATCTAAGACTTTATGATTGTACTGACGAGCTTTCATCATTACCGAAAAATAAGCAAGCTGGTAAGCACGATCATCAACATCTAATCCATAGAGATTGTTTTGTATAATCAAAACAGCTGCGTCTTCTTTAGAATATCCATATGACTCATAAATTTGAATCAAAACATCAAACGCATAAACTAGAATATGTCCGCTTCCCATACACGGATCAATAACGGTAATATCTTCAGGTAATAACTTGGAACGTTTGATAGATAGTTCCTTCAATTGAACCTATACTTCGGGTATTTGTTGAGCCTCATCTAAATAGTATTTCCATTTTAATTTTAAATCATCATTATCATGACCGTCTACCCATATTCTTCCAACAGAATTCTCTACCATATAGTGAACAATCCAATCGGGAGTGAACAATTGTGTTGCTGAAGGAATGCGTTCTTTAGAAATCTTAATATTATTACTCAATTGAGTAAAAGTATCATTTTTTAACTCTGTATTGTAATACTGATACATCCAACCAATAATCTGGACCGCGTCCTTAAAATCGTCCTCGGGAATATTGTCAACAAGATCCCTGATGACGCCCTCGGGATTTGTGTATGAAACATCGAATAAATAATTCTCATAAGATTTGGTTATTGTAAAAAGCTCAGGAAGAAGAGCGCTAAGACTCCTACACTGAGCAAGGAACATGATCTTAAACAGATCGTCGAAACGGCCTTGACTTTGAAATTGAGTCACAGCTTCTCTTTCGGAGGATGTAAGGTTGACGTTCGCTGTTAAACAATGGGTGACCAGATCGGGTTCCTTCTTGCCAGGAGTGATCGAGGAGAGAACTCTAATATGGGACGGAAGATAGTTGTTGACCTCCATGTAACGGATTGCAATCAATCTGTTGAACCAAGTGTAAGCAACGGATTCAACGACATTATCGAAACCGTTGTTGGAAACTACTTGAAGAAGCCTGTCACGAGATTTGGCCTCATCGGATGTTAGACGTCTTTCGATACCATTGTTGGGATCGGTAAGCACTACATAGCTACCGATAACATCGACTTTCATAGGGTATTCCGGATTAGCTCCCAAATCGGTCATTTTTAAGCTGACTGAATTGCGAAGCTTGATGCGTGAGGCTATAGCGAATCTTTCGATGGCAGCTTTATCCATGATATCACCATTTTATGTCAAACGGTCCTTCGCTCAGCTTTTTCTTCATGTTGGCCCTCAATTCGTCGAGGTAAGCTTCTATGTCCGCTTCGGAATCTATATGCACCTTCAAAGAACCAAGCTTCACATAGAACGATCCCCTGGAAGGGCGAGAAGGCTCGGACTCAGGTGGCTGAGCAAGGGTGCCTTTGTTATGGTCCGACTCCGGAGAAATAGACGGAGCAGGTATACTTCTGATTATCGCTTCGGCCTTTGAATCGAAGCCGTCAGCGGCAAGAACGATGTTGGTTATCGAGACGGAGGCATCTATAGTTTCAATGATGGAATTATAAGTCTTATTGAGCCGTTCTTGAAGGTCAGGATAACCGGTGAGGCGCTCCAGATATGTATTGTAGAATGTTTCGAGCCTGGATTTCTTCTCCTTGATGGCCTCTTTGCGCTGCTCCTCGATGATGCTGTCGAACTGCCTGCATAATTCGTTGAGCTTGGGAAGAGACCTTAGGTCTGAAGTTATTATTTGCTCGATAGAAGTCACGGTCTCGATTGCGAACTCGCCATGAATATGCGTCTTGTCGGCGTTGTAAGCATCGATGGAAGAAAGGCCCTTGTCGAAGAGCTTCTTCCGTGCGCTTTCAGGAGCATAGAAATTAGAGATGTCATCGAATCTGGAATTGAACTCCCTCAGATCCTGTTCGTGGGAATCTACAAATGCGAAGAGATGTGGGGATCCTTTGGAGGCCAAGTTATTCAAGATTCCTCTCAGTTCCTTGAGTTCAACGCAGTAAGGATACCTAGGATTTCTATCGATGATGGCAAGGTATTCGTCGATCTCTTCGATCTTTTCCTTGGCAGACTTGTTATAGGCCTCGACAAGGGCGTTCTCGTCATTCTGGCACACCTTGGTGAAAATCTCCTGGTAGATGCTGCCTGCTTTGAACAGGGAATCCTGAGAAACGGCCTCATGGAGACGAATAACCGTCCTGTCGAAATTCTTCGCCTTTGTGACCAGATCCATGCCAACATTGCATACGACAGAGCGTCCTTCGTACGATACGCCTTCCGAGACGAGTTCGACCTTGCCGTGCCTGAACAGCATAGCCAGTATCCACTCGATGTCATAGTCGTTGAAGCCGTATGGCTTCTTGGTGAACTTATCAACGAGATTGCGAACCCTGACGGTCTCGTTGCGTGAAGCCGCATTCTGAAGGTACCCGATGACCTCGTCGAAGGCCAGCCTTAACGAGCCTGTGGCCTGATCGAAGGGCTCCAAGGTGGAGTTCCTGAACACGGCCTCTATGTCCTTCAGCGATTTCGACGACCGCATGTAGTCCATCTTGCTGTAGACGGATTCGATCAGGTTCTTCATCGCCGAGCCCAGCCTCTTCTCCGGGGAGGACTCGGGTATGTCGACGGGCTGCCCGTTGATGTAGAACTTGGCATGCTGGAGTGCTACTGACAGGAGATCTCTGGCGCGGACCTTCATCTCCTTGATCTCGCTCTGCTTTGCGGCAACTATCAACTTCTTGCTCGAGGAAAGCTCCGAAGTGTCGCACTTGCGGACGAAGGACTCAGTAGCCAGGTACTCCGTGAACTGGTCGACTACATGCCTGTCGGGAGGAAGGTCGATGACGACGCCGCCGTCATAGGACTGCAGCGCAAGGCTGGCGGGATCCATCCTGTTGGCCGGGGTATTGATGAAGATTTTCAAGTCGTGGTTCGTGTTGTCGATATTCTCCCCGTCGACGAAATTGGTGTAAGGAAACAGATGATTGGAGTCATACCTGTACTTCGTGCCTATTCCGAATATCTCGCCGAAGGCAACGTGCGATATCGCTTGCAGACGCTTGTCCCTCTCGACCGACTCCCTCTTGATGGCCTGGGTGACTTCCTGCTCCTCGTTGGTCAGAAAGACGTAGCAGTCGCCGGATCTCTGGACGAGGTTCTGAGAGACGAGCCTGTCCAAAGAGGACTCAATGTCCTTCTGTAGTTCGATACGGTTCTGGTCAAAGTCGGAGACCATCATCGCCGTAATGTTGGTGATGTTTGTCTTAAGGCCCTCATAGTATTTGACCAGGAAGAGGGTCTTGAGGACATCAAGGTCCAGGGGCATTTCCAGGGCTTCGTTGCGCTCTGCATTCTTGAATACGATGAGCGTGGGAGTATCGAGCTCCGTCGTCAGGGACTCGAAGAACGAGTACATCGGGATGACGGTGGAAGGGCCATTTTCCTCGTACAGGACGACCGTGTCCTTGAAGGTCTTGAGCATGGACCTGGCTGCGTTGCTGATGTTCTTGCCTGCCCTGCTCTTGTCGCGGAGTTCGGTAAGCATGTTCTGGAGCATGCCGTACTGATAAGGTACGAAAGGATAGGTGTCGGCGAACTCCTTGGAATTGCGGTAGAGCGCGATGGACATGGTGTTATCGAAGCTGAGCTTGTTCTGGATGGCGGTGCTGTTGCTCTCGTAATAAGCCTTCAGCTCCAAGAAAGGACCTTCCTTCTTCTCGAGGATCCTCTTCTCGATGACCTCCTTGACATCGGTCGAGGACATCTTGATCCTGGTCGAGAAGCGTCCCTGGATCTTGGAGAAGTCCATGTCCTTGAACTCGCTGACGATGGCCTCCACGTCCTCCTGGCTGGTCACGATGTTCCAGGCCTGCCCTCTGCATTTGATGCCGAGATGCTCCGTAATCGTCTGGAGCTTCAGTATCCTCTGGCGGTTACCTGAAATGAACTGGCCCACCTCGTCGACGAGGAAAACGAGCATATAGTCGGGACCCTGCTTCTCGCAATGCTTCTTCACAAGCTCCGAGAAATCTTCGGCGCTGACCTCGTGCCTCTCGGTGGCATCCTGCGCTACGCTCTTGGCCATCTCCTCGGAGAAGGAACCAGATTGGAACAGAGCGGCCGCGATCTTGTCCTTATAGAAAGTCGGCTTATTCCTGACCTCAACCCAGTCCTTCCCATGAAGCTCGAAGAACTTCGATTTGAAGTCGTCGTACTTCCCGTTCTCGATGAGATGCCTCTCCATCTCTGCGACGGAAGCGTTGGTGCTCAGGCCAAGCATCCTGTTGAAGACCAGAAGATAGGTCTGGACAAGGTTATCGGTATCCTTGCCCTCCTTGGCTTCCGCATCTATGTCGAAAAGGATGGTATCGACCTTCTTCCTCCCCATGGACTGGAGGAGCTGGTATATGTCCACGCCTACCTTGTCTCTGAGATAGTCGATGGAGGGCTTTCCGCAGATGGATTTGTTCTGGAGGAGGAATGAGACGATCTTGAGGAAATGGGACTTTCCGCTGCCGAAATCCCCGGTTATCCAGACGCCCACGGAATCGGATCTGGATTTGACCCCTTCGGCGATGCCTTTGTACAGCTTGCCCAGATTCTGGTTGATCTCATTGGTGACGACGTATTCGTCGAGCTCCTGGAATATGATATCCTCGTCATCCTGATCGGCCACTTTGATGACTGGATTCATCTGCCTGTCGATCGGCTTAACAAACATGTCCTTGATGATCGTCATATCACTCGTACCTCTCTACCAAAGTCATCGAGCGATAGTAGTTGTCGCTCGCGATGGTGCCGAACAGCCTGAGCTCGTCGCCGCTGTAGACGCCCGGATAAAATAGAACGGTCTTCACACCGTTCAGTTTGCTGTCATAGTTGTTGATTATCTTATGGGATTTCACGAAGGGATGGCATTTGCCCACGCCTGTTAGAAAGATGACGTTCCCTGAGACGGCGTGCTCCTTGATGTATTCGATGAAGATGTCGTTAGAGCTGTCGGACTGGATGGCGTCGACGACCGCCCTGATGTAATAGTCGAGGCCCTCCTCATTGTCCTTGCATTCGGACTCAACATCGAATACATTGTCCAAGCCGATCTCTCTATCCAGGAAATCCATCATGATTTCGTATAGGTCGAAGACCTGTATGTCGAATCCAAGATCGGTACGAGCTCCGAACCTCTTGATGAAATCCCTGACTATCAATTCGTCCTCCGGATCGTAATCGAAGATGTATCCGCCGTTCCCGCTGCTGAGGGACTTGTTGCCGAAGAAAGGATCGTTTATGATTATGTCCTCTATCCTGTTGAGCCTCTCGTCTATTGTAAGCTGCTTCATGATATCCCCAGAGTCGCTTTGATATGGCTACGATAGCCCTCATCGATGAGAAGATCCAGAGTATCCCTGGAGACGAAGGGCGTCCTGATGTTCCTGATGCCGACAGACTTGTCGACCAGCCCAGCGGAGAATAGAATTCTGGAATACCGGCAGCGCAGTTTATTAAGGGTAGAATCCTTCCAAGAAGCCACCGTCTCGTCCTCGCGCCCTTTCCTCTGAAGGAAAGACATGATGTCGTAATCAGTCAAGGTGTCTCCTGAAAGGAGATGGTCGTAATAGACTTCGAAAACGAACTCGCAGAACAACCTGTCGTAAGCCATGATCGAGATGAGGTTAACGTATCTTGAATCCATGTCCGAACCCTCTATCAGCACTTGCTTGAGGCGGTCGGAAATGAGGTCAAGACGGTTGTAGGTAAATCCAAAAATCTTGTCCTCGTTGCTCTTGGACTTGACGTTGAGAAGATTGTCGGAATGGACCAATTCTTTGATGTAATCGCGGTCCTGATACTCCAGCATGAGGCCTGCGATCTGTCTGGATTCATGCAGGATGAACATGGCCTCCGGCATCGACGCTGTGTAAAAGGAACCCGCCCCCATACCCTTAGGGTATAGAATACCATGACTTAATAAAAACGCAGAATCAGAATTGTTCTCATCAACAATGGCTTGACACATGCTATGTAAAAATGATTCCTGGTATTGATAAAACTAAGTCTGTTATGATTGTAATAAATGTTATTAAAATGACCATTATGGCTTTCAACTAAAATCAAAAGGACTATCCAAAAGCTTTCAGTTGCCTTGTAAGGAAGAACTCGTCAGGCTCCTGGAAGGGCCCGTCCATTACGAGGTCGCATCCGCTGGGGAGGCCTAATTCGAGCGTCGACACCGTGAAGGGCGTCAGGGAGGAGAAGTCCGAAAGCGTCATGCCCTCGGACCTCAGGTCGTCCTTGAAGCGGAGGTACACCGTCTTCACCTGCTCGAAGTGCTCAGCGAACGACAAGATGGGGTTGTCCTGGATGTACCTCACGTAGTTGCCGACGGGATCGTCGGCGCCCTCGTACGTGCGGAGCATCTCCCTGCACCCTGGCGGATGCGTATCCTATACTGGCGGCGGATGCAGACTAGGAGTACATTCTGAATACGCGTCGATTGAAATGAAGGCAGGATTTAAAGCGTCGTATCCGATGTTCAGGGCATGAACTCGAGCGACCAGTTTTTCCCACCCGGTCAGCGGATAGCATCCTGGTTCCGGCTGAACAGGCGTTCGGACAGCGTCTCGGATCTGTTCTTCGAGCTCGCGGAAAGGGGGATGCCTTGTGGAACGGACGATCAGATCCTCACCTGGCTCGAGAAGCGCGACGAGGCGGGGGACCTCGAAGCGACGACAGTGCTCGCCAATATATATGCCACGGGGAAAGCGAGGCCCTTACAAATGGACAGGGGCGCCGCGCTCTACAGGAAGGCTGCGGACGGAGGGATCGCCTGCGCCCAGTACTGGCTCGGGATATGCTACGAGATGGGCGAGGGCGTTCCGGGATCCACGAGAAAGGCCGCGGCCTG
>JAEEGL013029868.1_pt1 | contig 18224 bp, 8 predicted proteins | sample 9134231 | NCBI WGS metagenome assembly JAEEGL01 (sample SAMN16246548, study PRJNA631951) | gut metagenome | biome: gut microbiome; feature: rumen; material: fiber-attached | host: Bos | place: Iran: Karaj | collected 2018-10 | reverse complement strand
GCTTTACCGACGACACCACCATGACCATCGCCGTGGCTGACGCTCTCATGAAGGCCGAAGATCTGGGCCAAATGGATGATGAGGCGAAGGTCAAGGACCTTCTCATTGATTCCATGAAGGCCTGGGGCAGGAGATATATCCATGCAGGTTACGGAGGAAGATTCAGGAACTGGCTCTTAACGGACAACAGGGAGCCGTACCATAGTTTCGGAAACGGTTCAGCCATGAGGGTATCCCCGGCAAGCTGGATGGCAGATGACATGGAGACTGTGAGGAAGCTCGCCCGCTGGAGCGCAGAGGTGACTCACGATCATCCGGAAGGCATAAAAGGCGCTGAGTCCACAGCGGCAGCCATACTCATGGCCCGCAAAGGCTGCTCCAAGGAGGAGATCAAAGAGTACATCAGCTCTGAATTCGGCTACGATCTTGAGAGGACCTGTGATGACATCAGACCGGGATACTCTTTCGATGTATCCTGCCAGGGCTCCGTTCCCGAGTCCATCATTTGTTTCCTTGAGGGGACAAGCTATGAGGACACCGTGAGAAACGCAGTGTCTCTGGGAGGAGATACGGATACCATGGGCTGTATCGCAGGTTCCATAGCAGAGGCCTATTACGGCTTGCCCGGCGAACTGAAGGAGGAGGGCCGGAAAAGACTTCCCGATGACATGAGAAAAGTGGCGGACAGTTTCAACAAAAGAAAGGTTATAGGATAAGGGCTTAAAACTGCGCAAAAAATCACCCCCTCAGGCTATATTATCTTTAGCTTGAGGGGGTTTTGTGATATAATATATTAGATTTTGACAGGAGGCAAGTTATGTCCAAAATGATCCTGGCCTGCACGTCACTTAAGGACTATGTAGTGCAGACTCAAAACATTCTGAATACAGACTATCCCGTGACTTACGTAAACAGGATCTACCACAGAGACCCTAAGGAGATGAGGGAGCACCTCCTTGATGCTCTCGCCAAACTGCCTGAAGAGGTGGATACGGTCCTGGTGGCCATGGGCTACTGCGGAGGATCCTGGGAGGACGTGAAGGCTCCTGTGAGGATCGTCATCCCCAGGGTGGACGACTGCGTAAGCCTGCTTCTCCAGACCGGAGAAGAGGTCATAAGCGACCTTAAGAAACCCGGTCACCTTTACATCCGCGATAAAGACCCTTCCAAAGAATGTTTCAAAAGGATCTTTGACAACATGGCGGCTGCTCAGGATCTGGACGAAGAGACTGTCAACCATTACCATGAAGTATGGAAAAGCTATTACAGCAACATTGATATAATAGATACCGGCATCAACGACTGCCACAGACCGGATTATGTAGCGTCAGTACAGGCGGACTGCGACTGGCTTGAAGCGGAGCTGGGCTTCGTAAACGGCGGGACCCATCTTTTGGAAAAGCTCCTCGTGGGCGACTGGGATGAGCAGTTCCTGGTGCTGGAGCCTGGAGAGCGCTCTGCAAAGGATAAGGTCCTGGCGCAGGCCTGAAGATGCGCAGCCGGTGTTTTGGAAAAGACTCGGAAGGTGACGACATGAATGATTTTTTGAATACATATCTGGACAGACATTCATATGATATGAGGGAGGACCTGGAGAATTTCGTGGCCATTCCCAGCGTGTCAGACGACCATGAAAACGTAGTCAAGGCCCTCCGTTATGCCCTGGATCTGGCTGAAAGCTATGGATTCGAGGCAAGATCGGTATTAGACGATCAGGTGGGCATCATCGAGATGGGCGAGGGCGAAGAGACCCTGGGCATCCTGACCCACGTGGATGTGGTGCCTCCGGGAGACCTGAATGAATGGCACACGGATCCCTTTGATGCCGATGTCATCGAGGGAAGAATGTACGGCAGAGGCACCATAGACGATAAAGGCATGGTCATCGCCTGCCTTTATGCCATGAGGGCCGTCAAAGAGCAGGGCCTCAGGATGAATAAAAAAGTCCAGCTCATCATGGGCACTCAGGAAGAGGTGGAGTGGACGGACATGGAAGCTTACGTGAAGGCGTTCCCGCTTCCGGACTACGGCTTCACTCCTGATGGAGAGTATCCCATCTGCAATATAGAGAAGGGAACTCTGGATCAGACCATGGAATTCGATCTTCCGGAAGATCCCGGGGAGGGCTTGTACCTGACAGGTCTGGATATCGGTACCGCCAACAACGTGGTGCCCGGCAAAGCTCTGGCCTTTCTTTCCGACGGAAGGACCATAGAGGCCAGAGGCAAGTCCTGTCATTCCTGCCAGCCGGAGCTGGGGGACAACGCCATCTTCCGCTTAAAGGAGGAACTGGACAAGCTGGATCTCCAAGAGAACAAACTGTTAAGCCTTCTGAAGGATCTTTGCCGTGACTTCAGCGATATTGAAGGAAGCGGCATAGGCCTGCGCTCGGAGAGTGAGTACTATGAGGGCGAATTCGTGCACAGAAATGTTTTTGCGCCTACCATCTTAAGGGCAAAGGACGGTAAGGCGGTCATAAACATCGACGTGCGCTTCCCTTACGGTGAGGACATGAAGAGGCTCACGGATACCCTGGGCCGCTGGGGGGAGGAGCGCGGAGGCAGGACCATCATGATCGATGGGCTTCCCGCAGTCTTCGTTTCCAAGGAAAGACCCTTCCTGAAGGTTTTCGAGGATGCCTATGAGGATGTGACTGGCCTCATCAATGAGTTTACCCTGGCCTATGGCGGATCTTACGCCAAAGCCATGCCCAACGTGGTATCCTGGGGGCCTCTTTTCCCCGGGGAGGAAGACACCTGCCACGAGGCCAATGAATATATAGATCTGGAAAACATGATGCTTTCAGCTAAGATCTTTGCAGAATCCATAGGAAACATCGTGTATTCAGAGGAAAGTTTCAAGTGAGAAGACCGGGGATGACCCGGTAAAAGATATCTCAAGAGGAGGAAAAAATGAGAAAAAATGATTTGAGAAAGATTCTGGCAATAATTCTTTGCGTGAGCATGGTCTTCGTATACGCAGCCTGCGGCACCAAGGACGACGCTGCTGAAACAGACGAGCAGCAGACAGAAACAGAAGAACAGACTGAGGATCAGCAGACAGAAGAGCAGACCGAGGAACAGACCGAAGAACAGACCGGGGAGCAGGCTGAAGTTGAGAGCCAGGCTGACTATATCGTAGATCAGCAGGAGCGCGCCGAGGCATCCGAAGACCCTCTGGCAGGTTCCTATGTTGAGACCAGAGCCGGCAGAGGAGTCATCATCCTGAACGACACCAAGGACGGTTACGAAGTAGACGTTTTCTGGTCCGGAAGTGCTTATGAAGATGCTCAGTGGCATATGACCGGATCTTTCGATGATAACGGAGTGCTGGAATATTCTGACTGCACCAAGATCACAGTGACCTATGATGAAGAAGGAAATGAAACCGTTGAACCTTTCTATGACAATGGCGTAGGCCGCCTTATCCTGAACGGAGAGACTCTGGAGTGGGATGATGAAGAGGAAAACGTTGCAGACGGAGCTTTCTTCGATAAGCAGGATCTGGGCCTGAATTAAGGAAATAATGAAAAGCACCGAAACCCAAAAGTGCATATTTGAGAAAGTCTACGTGGAGACCCCGGTGGACACCGATGGCGACGGCCTGAATGATCTGGTGGCTTGTTATATCACAAGGCCGGATACGGAGGGCCCCGTGCCTGCCGTCATGGTGGCAAACCCATATCTGATGTTCTGTAATGAGGACTGGTACGACCTGCATTCTGTGGACAGAGAGATCAAGGCCTATCCCGGACAGCATCTGGCTGAGCCCGATGTGACAGGAGCCGCCGGCTGCAAAAGCTTCGGAGAGTACATCGATAAATGTGTCTCAGGATATGGCGCCCGCTCACGGGAAGTGAAGGGGCAGGCGGAGTCTGCCTCCATAGATGAACTTCCTGAGTTTGAGTGTATCACGGGGCTCTATGGCCATCTTAACCGGAGAGGCTATGCTTCTGTTTTTTGCGGTGGCCCGGGTACCAGAGGTTCCGACGGTTTCACCTTGTCCGGAAGTCCGGAGGAGATCGCAGCTTTCAGAGCAGTCATCGACTGGCTTAACGGAAGGGCCCGCGCCTTCTCTGACAGGGATTCCGGCATGGAAGTCAGGGCTGACTGGTGCACCGGCAAGGTGGCAATGTCCGGCAAATCCTATCTGGGTACCTTGTGCTTCGGAGTGGCGGCTACAGGTGTTGAAGGCCTGGAGACCATAATCCCCGAAGCCGGCATTTCCAGTTGGTACAAGTACTACAGACATGGTGGCCTTTGTGTGCCGGCCCTTGACTGGCAGGGGGATGACAGCGATCTGCTCTCCCGCTATTGCATGAGCCGCGCCAAGGACCCTGAAGACTTCGCCAAGGTGGAAAAGGCTTACCGAGAGGCTCTAAACAGAATGATCGCTGAAGAGGACCGGGACTCCGGAAATTACAATGATTTCTGGGACGCCAGGAACTATGTGAAGCATGCCTCTGAATTCAAGGCCTCAGTTTTCATCATCCAGGGCATCAATGACTGGAACGTCAAGACAGACCAGGCCACGGACATGTTCCGCGCCCTTCAGGGAGCCGGCAAAGACTGCCGCATGATGCTCCACCAGGGCGAACACATAAGCATCTACGACCTCAAAGATTCAGGTTGTCTGGATATGGTGGATGCCTGGCTGGACCACTATCTCAAGGGTACATATGATGGTCCCCGGAATTCTCCCCGGGTCCTTGTGGAAAGCAATCTGGATCAGAGCTTCTGGTATTCAGGAGACACATGGCCGCCGGCGGGTGCTGAAATCATGGAATTCCCCATTCTTCGGGACGGCGATGGATCAGTGACCATTACAGATGATCTGGAACTCACTGATTATGACAGAAAGACCGATGACCGCAAAGCCTGGCGGGACGGCATGATCCTGGGCGGAAGCGCAGCCAAGGCTGAGAACGAAGGCGCGGTCTCTGATGAAGAGCCGTACTGCCTGAGATTTTATGAAGGGCCATATGATAGGGATCTTAGGATCGCGGGACCCATCAAGGTTAAATTCCGCGCTTCCATAGATCGGGAAGCGACGGCCCTTTCAGCCATGCTGGTGGATCTGGGGGATATGAAGAGGCTCGATCCGAAGCAGGTCCTGACCAATGAGGATCCGGAAAACCCGGAGGAGTTCATCTTCGGAACCGAGACAGAACCTTCAGCTTATAAGATCATAAGCCGCGGCTGGATCAATTCACAGAACCGCACTTCCCTCTGGTCCAAGGAGGAGATCGTGCCCGGAGAGTTCTATGATTATGAGATAAACATGGTTGAAACGGACCACACCCTTCACGCGGGGAACAGCCTTGGGCTGATCCTTTACGGAACAGATGCGGACTTCACCTTAAGACCGGAGAAGGCTGCAAGGATCACCTTTGATAAGGCTTCGATAAAAGCTGTTTTTACAGGTATTTGATTTATTAAGAAGGCGGGGGCGCGAGCCTCCGCCCTTTTGCGTGGGGGAATGGTATAGGATGAAAAGGCAACCGCAAACCCTCGAATTTGCAGTTTGCGGTTGAGCCGGTCGCATCGCGATTAGGCAATGCGTCAACCACAAGTGCCGGGAAACAGAGTTTGTGGTTGCCTGCCTGTACCGGAATTGGAAGTTTATGCAGTTAGATAGATTTTTTTGCACTGATTTTACGAGCATAATGCTTGATGGATAGTAAAGCCCGCAGGTAAGAGGCAACCACATTGTGGGAATTGACCCGGTTGCGGTTGCCTTTTTCTAAGAGACCATATTTTGGAGTCAACCGCAAACCCCACAAATGATCAGTTTCGGTTGACTGTCGACAAAATCTAACAATAATCGACATCGAAATGAGGATCATCTCATACGCCATAATTGCATAATACTTAATGATAACAGCATTATAAGACATAGAGATTCAGACCCGCAGAGCTAAAAACTTACTGCGGGTGTTTTTATGCATAAAATGGATAGAAAAACAGACATATATTTCTTGATGTTAACGCGTTAAATCGTTATAATTAAACTACAAGTACAATAATTATCAAGTGTAAAATAATATACTGATCAGAGAGGTGCAATCATGAAGAATCTGAAGCGAATGCTGGTCATATGCGTGTCGCTTTGTATGATCCTCACATCCATGGGGGCTATGGGACCTGCAGTTTCCAAAGCCTATGCGGATACGGACTACACCGACATCAATTTTGACTTTAATTACAATAAGAGCTCGACACAGGCTCTTAACGACAGTGTGAATTTCCAGGGAGGAACTGTTCCGCTGAACTACAACACGAGCAGTGAGAACAAGTTTATCTGGAAACATCCCGAATATGGAGATGGTTATGCTGACCTTAAGGAGTTCATGCAGTCCAAGAAAGATGAAGATAAGTACATCTCCTTGTGCCATGATATTGAACCCTGGTTCGGCAAGACCCATCCCGACCCCATCAGAATAACCGAGGATAAGGTGCTGGATCTGAACGGTCATACTATCTTCGTTCACGATGACTCCAACAAAGCCAACGGAGACTATAACTTCGATCAGTCCAGCAACCCCAGCATGCACAGAAACATCCTTTTTGAGATCGAGGATGGCGCGACTCTCACCATCATCGATTCCAGCGAGCGTTATGGTCACAAGGGAACCGGTGGTATCCGTGTGGACGGACGTCTTTTGGATCCCTTCGATGAAGGTGTGATCAGGTATTACACTACCAGAGACCTGTTCTGGGTAAACAACGGAAACCTGGTCATCTATGGCGGAACCTATCAGGCAGGACATCAGAAGGGCCAGAAGAAGGGCATAACCTGGGATGACGTGAAGAACGTCATCGGAGAAGCAGTAGAGCTGGGAATCAACGTAGCATCCTATGCGGTGGGTATAGACCTGGCTACAGCTTCTTATGATGATCTGAAGGATAAGGTCGCCAATGGATTAGGCGGCGATATGGATAGCAAATCCGAAGATTCTTTTACTAAGAAAAAGACAGGAGAAGGAAGCGTTAAGGATGAAAAAGTAAGTTCTCCCAACGAGAAAGCCTCGGATGACGGCAAAAGCGGAAGAGACAAGACCATTGGTGAGAAGAAAGATGCCTCAGAAAAAAACGATTCCAATGAAGACGGTACCGGTAAGTACGACAAGAACACCAAGCTGGCTGAAGGCCGCAAAAAAATCGTAGATGCGGCATCAGACAAGACCGGTCTCGAAAACATAATCAACGGAGTCTTCGCCGTAGGAGAAGGCATCGCCAAGATGTTCGGTTATAACGAAGAGACCAAGATCATCCAGGTCATCCACGGGACCTGCGTACATGTAGGATCTCAGGGAACCTTCGTATGCTATGGCGGTACCTTTAAAGGCTACGGCTCCACTCCCAATACCAAGAATGCAGTTGTAGAAGTCGTAAGAAGCGGCGACAAGATAAATGACAGAGGAGTATATCCCGGAGGTCTTGCCTACATTTACGGCGGCACCTTCGAGGGTAACGCCGGCGCCAACGTATTCAATCTGGTAAGGACCAATCAGGTATCTCAGAAAAGACTGCAGACCAACGTTGGCAGCGATGTTAACGATAAGGAAAACCAGGAGGTTGAGCTTTCCATGAGCGAGACCTATGGCCTTGAGGAACTGAAGTATGAAGAGAACGGAGATCCCATCGATACCAGAAATATCATGGTGCGTCAGGGAGTCTTCAGAAACTACTATGAATACAGAATGCTGGCCATCCAGGATAATGAGGACAGCAGCGATCACTTCAAGAAGTTCATCGGAACTCCCGGATCCGTCAACCTGGGAATCACATCCTTTGGAAAAGACATGATCAGAGACGGCAGGATCCAGATCACCGATAACTACGGTGACGGAGCTCTGGTGCTTCTTGACGAACACAAGAATACCATAGACGAAGTATATCACTATCGTCTCTTCTGCGGTGATGTGGAGCTCAGAGAGAAAACCTACCTTACCGTAGGACCAAACACACCGGGAACCAGCACCTTCTATTCTTTGAGACTCAAAACCACCTATGAAAACGGTGAAGAGGATGAGAGTGATTCCTGGGAGAGCACCGGAGAGAACGTGAGAGAAGGAGCCTTCAGTATGACGGAGAAGGTCTTCTCCTATCCTCTCAATTACAAAACCACTAAAGGATATTATGTAACGCCGTATCTGCCGAATACCAATGTGAACGGCACCAATATGGACACCTCTGATACCTGGTTCTACAAGACGCCTATTAATCAGAGCAAAGAAAAGATCGACAATTTCCTTTACGGCGATACTAAACTCACCATTCCTGCGGAAACTCCCGGCTATGTGGATAGACGTTTCCAGCATGCCATGAGAGATAAGGACTGGAAAGAGTTTGCCAAGAAGGGCGGAAACAACGCAGTAGCCGCAGCCTTCACACAGAATTACAAAGCTAATCTGAAGTGGTTCACCTACAAAGTCTACAGAGTGGATCCTTTGACTCGTGAGAACATCAGCGAGGACTATACTTTCGGATCAGACGTACCGCTCCTGAGAGCAGAGTACGGCGCTAACACCGACGGTATCAAGGGAAGGATCGCCCTGTGGAAACTGGAAGAGCAGATCAAAGCTAAAAACACCTGGTTTAAGGGATTCAAGTCCGGTGACATGTATCGTATCGTTCTTGAGGTATCTGAATATCTCAACTGGGACTACGATGTCATGACACGTAAGTATGCCGGCGAACTGAAGCCCGCCGTAAGCAAGACTTCCATAGTCTTCAGATGTTACAACATCGATGAACTGAAGGATGTGGGAGAAGAGACCCTGGTCGAAGATTTCACACCTCTTCAGTGGACCAATTATCCTGGCCCCGGTCATACCGCTCACGTCAAGCTCACCAACGCCATGGCAGGCAAGGTGGACTTTGAGTACAACAAGATCTTCGACGTATACTATCAGTGGTACGTGAAGAACGATAACGGACCGGATACTCTGATTGCCGGAACCACCAACATATACAAAGGATCAGTTGCCAGAAAGAGATACCATGCGCCTGCTTACTGGAAGGTGGGAAGCGACGGATATGAGTACAAGAACACCATAGATCCTAAGGATCCCAACATTTCAAAGCTGGATGAGAATACCGGTCTTCCTAAGAACCAGGTGGACTGGACAGCAGAGCAGATCCACATGTACACACATGAAATGCTCTTCGATACGGATACTTTGAAACTGGATCCTTCCAAACAGCTTACTCTTCAGAACAACAGAAGAGATGCGACATCCTCTGACAGCTGCTACATACCTGAGGAACTCAACGGCAAGACCATCTACTGCAAGGCAACAGTTGTCAACCTGAGATGGAGACAGGATTATGACTACGTGCAGGTATTCTACTCCAAACCAGTCCAGGTGCCTAAGCTCATCGTACCTCTCAAGGCGACCATGAAGGCTGAATACAGCGGAGAGTACATCACCAAGGACAACCCCCTCAAGATGAGCATTACCGAGGTAAAGGGCCTTAAAGAAGGAGAATATATAACAAAGGTAGTATACGATGCATTCGGTTGGGGCTGCTATGTGGAAGATCTTAAGGCAACCAAAGCTTCTGAGATCCCCGCAAAAGAATTCCCCAAGGACTTCTATCCTGACGGCTACGATCTCTCCAAGATCGAAGCAAGACACGAATACAAGACCTCAGTATATATCTTTACGAATAAGGATCGCTGGAAACAGATCGACAGCGGCTTGCCGCCTCTTAACTACGAGGTGGAGGTGACCAGTGTTGACTTCGACCGTGAGAACGATGTTATCGAGCTGGATAAGGATACCGAGAATCCGGAGAAGCTGCTGAAGGCTTACACCAAGCCGGAGAACGCCAGCATCGGATGGCTCTATATCCAGGGAGATACCTTCACGGCATCAGATCCGAAGGTAGCGACCCTCAATGACAAGGGCGAACTTGTCATGGGAGGTGTGACAGGCTCCAGCACAATAACATTGAAGAGTCCTGACGGGAAGAACAGAGCCATAACCATAAAGGCTACCGACAGGATCGAGGATCTGGACGTATCCGGCATACAGCCTCCTAAGGTGGGTCAGACTCTGGATACTTCGGCTGAAGTACCTTCCGACGCTCCATATACCGTGGAAGACGTATACTGGACCATCGGAAAGAGCACCGAGCCTCTGTCCAAGTCAGCCACATGCCAGGATCTGACAGTATATAACGTCAACGTTGTCATCAAGGCAGATCCCGGTTATACCTTCCTGAGGGAAGTTCCTTTCAGGCTGGTCATCGAAGAGGCCGACGGCAGCATGCTGAACATAACAGACAAGGCCAACCACCTGAAGTTCGAAGACAACACCAAACTGGATAAGCTGACCCTGAGCTACCGCTATGAAGCTCTTGTGGGAGGAACGAATCCTACCATCAATAAAGTATTCGTAGACTTCCCTGAAGTGGTCAATGAAGGTGAAAGCGTAGCTGACTGGGAAGATCAGGTAAAAGTTTACGGAGCCACCGGCGACAAGAAGTTCAAGACCGAGATCCGGGAGACTAAAGGAGCTGACGCAGTGGATATCGCCAAGGCTCTCGGCTACACCAACATCGGTAGCAACTATATGCAGACATTCATCAAGGGTGTTCAGACGGGCCCTGAAGTAAGGATCTTCATACCCGATGGTTCTTCACAGGTATTCGCCGATGATGTGAAGGTCTACCTGAACGGTGAACTGGGCAAGCCTGAGAACATCGAGACCTACTCCGATGACAAAAAGACCATAACCGTCACAGGCTACGATATGCTCACCATCCGTGAAGGCAATGCAGAAATCCCGGAGATCCAGAAATACCGCGTGAAGGACTTCAACATAGGAGTAAATGATAAGATCTACCTTGACGATCTCCTTGAAGGAGATACTTCAGGAGTGGAGCTCATCGTCGATATGGAGCAAGGGGCTGTCTACAACAGTAATTATTATGGATATGACGAAGAAGGAAACTATATCTACGGCAAGAATGCCAGCACGGACACCGTACCAATCTATCTGGTAGCCAGAATCGGTGCGGATGCTTCCGGAAGAGGCGGCATGAGACAGGTCCACAAGGTAGAAAAGAAGATAGAATCCTCACCTCAGTCTCAGCCATCCAATGGGCCTGTAACCGCAACTTACAGGATCTTTGCTGACGGAAAGACCATCACCGGAAACGTCACTACGGAGGCAGGATATATCAGCATTCCCGAAACTGAAAGCAAGTTCTATACTACCGTCAGCGATTCAAACGTCAACTACTATGATGTGACTTTAGGTCCTGACAGGATATATGTCGGAAACATCCCATCCGGTGTCTCCTTCAATCTGAACACTGTTAACGCAGAAGATACAGCATTTTATGCAGGAAAGGATCAGATCACGGTCAATACCGACGTTGAAGGACTGCTCATTTCCGTTGACAGAGTGCACTGGACAGCAGGAGCCAGGATCACGGGACTGAAACCGGATACCCAGTACATGGTATACTTTAAGCAGGGCGTTAACGGTACTGAGTACAGCAAAGCTGTCAAGACGGCTAAAACAGAGCCTGCACTCTATGTGGGCAAGGTTCCTGTAACGGCTGATACTCCGGGAAATCTGGAAAAATACGGCTGGGAATATGACTTTGATAACAAAGTACTGACCCTGGAGAACATATCCCTTTACACCAGCGGTCTGAGAAGCGATCTGGGCAACTACTGGGGAACTGCATGGACCCAGGAGGCAGGCATAACCGCTAATGATGATCTGACCATAAGGCTGATCGGAAGTAACGAGATAATCTGTGATTCCGAGGGAACGTTGTCAAGTTACGGTATCCACTGCAATGGAAACCTGACCATTGAAGGAAACGGCGACCTTGCGCTTACCATGCAGAACAATGCTTTGGCCTTCCCTATAGAATGCGAAGGAGATCTGAACCTCAAGAGCACCGGATTCATTGAGATCAGTGGAGCTCTTACAGGCTTCAGCTTCACCGGAAGTGGCAGAGGAGTCAACTACTATAACGGCGAAGTGTCTTATATCGGATTCACTTCTATGGGAACGCGTATAGGTAAAATCATTGATAGCGGAGTGAAGTTCGACTTCACCAACAAAGTTCATGACCTGACTATCAAAGCAGATGCTGATGGCGGCAGGATCATCGGAACCGATGACTTCGCGGCAGAGAGCGCCAAGGATAACTTCATCGTGAGCATCACTGCAAACCATAACAGCAATATGGAAGTGGAGAGTGCAGAATGCCATGTCTCCGGAGACTGCGAGAGCGGCGCTGAGTACTACAAGAGTTGTTCCTGCGGACATATCGATTATGACCAGACCTTCACGACTCCTCAAGGAAGCCACAGCTATAAGACTTATCCGGGCCAGGCAGCTAATTGCTACAAAGACGGCTGGAAAGAGTACAAAGTATGTGAGAAGTGCGGAAAGAGTACTTTTGAAGCGATCAAGTCACCGGGACATAAGTGGACACACCACGACGAGATAACACCTACCTGTACCCAGGACGGCTATCCCGGCTACGACGTATGCAGCGTATGCGGATTCTCCACCGAACAGGCAGTACTCAACACTTACGGTGAGGGTGCATGGAAGGCCACCGGACACCACGTACATTTCGTACCCGGCAAAGCCGCGACATGTAAGGAAGCAGGATACAAGGAGAGCTTCAAATGCGACGACTGCGGCAAGCTCTTCAAGGATGAGGATGCTTTGGAGCCTCTGACAGAAGCAGAGATCAAGCTTCCGGCTCAGGGACACAAGTGGGACAACGGTATCGTAACCAAGGTGGCTACGGAAACTGAAGACGGCGAGATAGTCTACACCTGTCAGCTTTGCGGAGAGACCAGAAAGATCGTCATCGCCAAGGGATCCGCAGAAGGCGACATCCCCGGACCTCCGGGACCTGAAGATCCTGATAAGACCTCCATCACGGGCGGAACCATCGCGCCTCTGGCAAATTACACCTACAGCGGCAAGGCCTTTGAACCCAGCGTAACTCTGACAGTCGGAGGCAAGACACTGACAGCCGGAACGGACTATACTGTAGCTTATGAGAACAACGTAAACGCCGGAACAGCCAAGGTCATCGTTACCGGAATCGGCGCCTACACAGGCACTTTGGAGACCACTTTCACCATCAAGGTAAAGGCCATCAAGCCGAAGATCGTTCTCAGCAAGACCTCTCTGGTATATAACGGCAAGGTCCAGAAGCCTAAGGTCACCGTCAAGTTCGGAACAAAGAAGATATCTTCGTCCAACTATAAGCTGAAATGGGGTGATGGCCGCAAGAACGTGGGCAGATACAGTCTGAAGGTGACCATGAGAAAGAATTACTCTGGTACCAAGACCGTATACTTCAACATCGTTCCTAAGGCTGCGGCCATCGGCAAGGTCACTGGCGTCAAGAAGGGCGTCAAGGTGACCTGGAAGGCGGTCAAAGCCAAGATGTCCAAGGCTCGCATCACGGGCTACGAGATCCAGACTGCCACCAACAAGGCCTTCACAAAGAATGTGAAGAATACCCGCGTCAAGGGTTACAAGAAGACCTCAGGAAGCGTCAAAGGTCTCAAGTCCAAGAAGACATATTACGTAAGAGTAAGGACCTACATGAAAGTAGGCAAGAAAGTGATCAACTCCAAGTGGAGCAAAGTCAAGACCGTTAAAGTCAAGTAAGAAAGATGTCAATGGGCTGCAGGGGTTTCCTGCAGCCCGAAAACCATGATCAGGAGGACACTGAAATGAAAAAGAACAGAAAGCGAATATTAGTGATTCTGCTTTGTGCCGTCCTTACGGTGACTTTGATGCCACTTGGCGGCGGAATTGCCTGGGCGGACAGCTTTGACCTGGGAGAGTGCGGACCTAATATAACGGCAAGATTCGTGGATGATTCAGGGACTCTTCATATAGAGCCTAAAGAAAACACTGAAGAAGAAGCCCATGACATGTATAAAACCATGGATACTGAGGAAGACGAAGACTACTTTGTCTGGTCGACTTACCGCTATAACATAAAAAATATAAAGTTTTGGGATGGCTGCCAGGATATCTCTCCTTATGCTTTTTGGAATACGCCCAACCTGGATACCGTAATGATCCCGGAAAGCCTTTACTTTGTTGCCGGCAACGCTTTCAAGAATACCGGTCTTACAACGGTGTATTACGGCGGTACCAAGGATTACTGGGATCGCATGCTGTACAGCATTTCGGGCAAAGAAGGCAATGACAGATTTTTTGATGCGGATATTATTTATATGGATCAGGGCAAGATCAGCCTGGATCTCAGCAAGGAGGACCAGAGCATCCCCTTCATGGATGGGGAAGGCCTTTACAGGTCTCTGGCCTGGCTTGCGGACTATGGCGATATCGACTGGGACGTAGATTACAGATTATTCGATCTGGATAATAACGGATCCTATGATATTGAATGTGTACGTAACTTCCCCGAGCCTCTTATAGTGAAGAAACTCGGTACGTCCAGTATCAATGAATCATTCAAGCTGGAGCTGAGTCCTGCGAGAAGGGGAGCACTTTATGATTTCATGCTTACGGATGTGGATCTGGGCAAATACGATCCCTTGTACTTCAGCGAGATGGAATTCTGGTTCGTGACGCCGGTGATCCCTGATGAACCTGATCCGGGTACACCCGGAGGGCCTGATACTCCCGGTGATCCTGACGGGCCTGAAAACCCCGGGACCGGAGGCGAGCCCGGCACCGGCGGAGAACCCGGCACAGGTGACGGACCCGGAGCAGGGGATGAGCCCGGCACAGGAGATGAGCCCGGCACACCCAGCGGACCTGAAGGGCCGGGAGTCGGCGAAGAACCTGCAGCAGCCATTTCCATAGAAAAGGCTTCCGTGACAGGAGTCAAGGCCAAAACCTACACCGGAAGCAAGATTACACAGAAGCCTGTCGTCAAGCTGGATGGAAAGAAACTTGCGAAGGATACTGACTACGAGGTGACTTACAAGAACAATGTCAATGTGGGGCTTGCGACCATGACCATCAAAGGCATCGGAAGTTATACGGGCACCATAAAAAAGACCTTCAGCATCAATCCGAAGGGAGCGGTTATCAGCACTCCCAAGGCAGCCAAGAAAGCCGTGACCGTCAAGTGGAAGGCCCAGAAAGCCACTATGAAGAAAGCGAGGATCACGGGTTATGAAGTCCAGGCATCCTTAAAGAAGAACTTCAAGAAAGTAGCTAAGTCGGCTGCGGCCAAGGGCTACAAGAAAACTTCAATGAAGCTTTCAGGGCTCAAATCCGGCAAGACCTATTACGTAAGGGTGAGAACTTACATGAAGGTGGGCAAGAAAACTTACAGATCGACCTGGAGCAAGGTGAAGTCCGTGAAAGTTAAATAGTATTTTGTAAGGCGGGGGCGCGAGCCTCCGTCTTTTTGTCTGGGGAAAATATAAAAATTCGATTTCGTTATATATGGCGGAAACAGATGACATATGTTAAAATATATTTGAAATTATCAAAATGGAGCGACACATGAAACTCACCACCTTAAGGTGCCCCCACTGTGGATCTGCCATCCACTTTCAGCCGGGCAGGATAAAAACCATATGTGAATACTGTGACTCTGAGATCTTCGTGGAAGAGATGGGCGATGCTTTCGTGGAGCATGAAGAAATCAAACACGAGGCCAAGGCTGCCGGATATACAGAATACACTCATGGAAGCAATCAAGGCTACAGCCAGAGCAGCGATCAGAGCTACAGTCAGAGCAGCGATCAGAGCTACAGCTATGGCGAAAACTATCAAGGTTCGAATACAGCGCACAATGCAAACTTCCCGGTATCCTACAGGAGCAGGACTATCACCCTTATCCTGTGCTTTTTCCTGGGGGTCTTAGGCGCTCACCACTTCTATGCCGGCAGAATAGGCATGGGGATAGCATACTTTTTCACCGGAGCTTTCTTCGGTATAGGATGGTTCGTGGATTGTATCAGGATACTTTTGGGGACTTTCAGAGACCGGGAAGGCATGCTCATATATAATTGGTAGCAAAAATAAAAAATAGGCAGAACGCTTTTGAACTGGTAAATTAAAAAGTAGACATGAAAACCATGTCTGCTTTTTTATTGACCGAGTCGCCCTGGAGACAGTTTTTTCTGGAAGGAGGGTTCATCTTTTTTAAGGAAAAGCCCCCAAAAAAGATGTATCGCAATAATGGTGCCACAAGAGACCGGCACATGCACTTAAAAAAGCCCAATCCGGTTTAAAACTGAAATGGGCTTTTGCTTTTTTGTGCTTAAATTCAGTCGCTCATGACTGCGCCCTGAGAAGCGGAGGTCACCAGCTTTGCGTATCTTGCCAGCCAGCCGGATTTGACCTTAGGCTCGGGCTTCACGTAAGCAGCCTTGCGCTCTGCCAGTTCCTCATCGGATACCAGCACGTTGAGCTTGCCTGCGGGAATGTCTATGGCGATGGTGTCGCCTTCTTTGATGAGACCGATGGGGCCGTCAGATGCAGCCTCGGGGCTCACGTGTCCGATGGAAGCGCCGCGGCTTGCGCCGGAGAAACGTCCGTCAGTGATGAGAGCTACGGTCTTGTCCAGCTTCATGCCGGCCAGGGCAGAAGTAGGATTCAGCATTTCTCTCATGCCGGGGCCTCCCTTAGGACCTTCGTAGCGGATGACTACAACGTCTCCGTCTACGATCTTGCCATCATAGATAGCCTGGATGGCGTCATCCTCAGAATCAAAGACTCTGGCAGGTCCTTCATGCTTGAGCATTTCAGGAGCCACAGCGGATCTCTTTACGACTGCGCCTTCAGGTGCGATGTTGCCCCAAAGAACTGCGATTCCGCCTGTCTCTGAATAAGGCTCGTCGATAGGTCTGATCTCAGGTCCTTTGATATATCTGCCTTTGATGTTTTCACCCACGGTCTTGCCGGTCACGGTGAGGGCAGAAGTATCGATGAGATCCTTTTTGGCCAGCTCAGCCAGAACTGCCTGGATGCCGCCTGCATTGTTCAGATCGTGCATGTGAGTGTCGCCTGCCGGTGCCAGGTGGCAGAGGTTAGGTGTGCGCTCGCTGACTTCACTGAAAACGTTCATGCTGAGGGGCACTCCGGCTTCCTTGGCGATGGCCAGAAGGTGCAGTACGGTATTGGATGAGCAGCCGAGAGCCATGTCGCAGGCCAGAGCGTTTATTACCGATACCGGATTTACGATCTGACGGGCGGTGATGCCTTTTTCGACCATGTCCATGATGGCCATACCTGCGTGCTTAGCCAGCATGATACGTCCGCTGTGAACGGCGGGAATGGTGCCGTTTCCGGGAAGGGCGATGCCGATGGCTTCGCAAAGACAATTCATGCTGTTTGCTGTGTACATGCCGGAGCAGGATCCACAGCCGGGGCAGGTGTTCTGCTCATACTCGAGAAGCCCTGCGTCGTCGATGATGCCGGCTTTACGGGCGCCGACTGCTTCGAACATTTTGGATAAGGAGGTCTCCTGACCGCCTACGAGTCCGCTCATCATGGGGCCGCCGGAGCATACAACTGTAGGTATGTCGATCCTCAAAGCTCCCATGAGCATGCCGGGAACGATCTTATCGCAGTTTGGCACCAGTACCAGTCCGTCGAACTGGTGGGCCAGAGCCATGGACTCGACGGAATCAGCTATGAGTTCACGGCTGGGAAGTGAATACTTCATTCCAACGTGTCCCATGGCGATGCCGTCGCAGACGCCGATGGCGGGAACCATGATAGGTGTACCGCCTGCCATGCGAACGCCGGCCTTTACGGCTTCCGTGATCTTATCAAGATGCATATGTCCGGGAACTATTTCAGAATGAGCGCTGACCACGCCGATAAGTGGGCGGGAAAGCTCTTCTTCTGTATATCCCATGGCATAGAAAAGGCTCCTCATGGGCGCCTTTTCAACGCCTTTTGTTACACTATCACTTATTCTTGCCATTATATAATACCTTTATTTCTGTAACCATGACATCATGGATCTGAGTTCTTTACCAACCTTGTTCTCAAGACGTGCAGCCTGCTGATTTCTCATAGCGAGGAAGTGAGCCTTTCCGCCGGAGGAGAATTCCTGAACGAATTCAGAAGCGAACTTACCGCTCTGAATGTCATCAAGGATGCCCTTCATGGCTTTTCTGGTCTCGTCGGTAACTACCTTAGGTCCGGAGATGTAGTCGCCGTATTCAGCAGTGTTGGAGATGGAGTATCTCATCATTTCGAATCCCTTTGCATTGAT
>JAEEGL017223279.1_pt1 | contig 18225 bp, 15 predicted proteins | sample 9134231 | NCBI WGS metagenome assembly JAEEGL01 (sample SAMN16246548, study PRJNA631951) | gut metagenome | biome: gut microbiome; feature: rumen; material: fiber-attached | host: Bos | place: Iran: Karaj | collected 2018-10 | reverse complement strand
TCCGGACGGAGGATGGAGCCGCCCCAGGTGCCGCCCTTGCCGGTGAGCACGCCGGTGTTGTACTGGCGGGCCAGCTTCTTGTACATGCCGTAGAGGTAACCGATTTCACGGCCGCCTACACCCACGTCGCCGGCAGGAATATCCTGGTCCGGGCCGATGCAGTTCCACAGCTCCAGCATGAAAGCCTGGCAGAAACGCATGATTTCGTCGTTGGACTTGCCCACCGGGTCGAAGTCCGAGCCGCCCTTTGCGCCGCCCATCGGGAGGGTGGTGAGGGCATTCTTGAAGGTCTGCTCAAAGCCCAGGAACTTGAGCATGGAAGGGGTGACCGCCTTATGGAAGCGGAGGCCGCCCTTATAGGGACCGATGGCACTGTTGAACTGGATACGGTAACCGGTGTTGGTCTGGACTTCACCCTTGTCGTCAATCCAGGTAACGCGGAAGGAGAAGATGCGGTCCGGTTCTACCAGGCGCTCCACAATCTTTGCCTTTTCGAATTCGGGGTGCTGGTTGTAAACCTCCTCGATGGATTCCAGGACTTCCTGTACAGCTTGCAGATATTCCTTTTCTGTAGGATACTTGGCCTGCAGGCGTGCCATGATGTCAGTCGTTTTCATGTTTGAAAGGTAGTTTTTTAGTGTTATATAAAAATAAAAAGGAATTCTCGTTAATTCCGTTACAAATGTAAAGAATAAAACGGGAATTCCCAATTATTTTTTCAAAAACCTCCGGGCGGCTACTGAGCCTGCTGCTGGGCCTGGGCCTGGAGCTCCGCCTGCAGGGCTTCCAGGGTGCGTTCCGGCGCAATGCCCAGGGCCTTGCGGGCTTCCGGAGTAATGTCCACCACCACAGACTCGTCAAAATACAGGGCCTGGGACTCATCAAACACGGCCACCAGTTTCTTGGCCTTGGCAATCTCCTTGACAGCGTTGCCGGCCTTCTCGTTGATGGGGGCCATGAGCTGGGCCTGCTGCTGCTGGAGTTCCTGGGAGATGGACTGCTGGAATTCCTGGATGCGGTTCTGGATTTCCATGAGCTCACGCTCCTTGCTTTCGCGGATGGCTGCCGTCCAGGAAGCCTGCTTCTGCTGGAACTGGTTCACCTTTCCCTGGTATTCTTCCACCATGGCGGCATAGGTTTCCTCCGCCTCTTTCTGGGAAGCGCTGATGGTTTCGCGGGCAGCGTCCATCTCGGGCATAAGCATCACGAGTTCGTTGAAGTTCACACGGCCCATCTGCTGGGCGGAAGCGCTGAGGGCTACGAGGGCCGCAAGGGCCATGACAATGAGTTTTTTCATATCTTCTTATTAATTTGTTGTCTATAATTTATTTACCTTGTCTTAAAGATTCGTCGCTTAGCTCGGAATGACACCGGCAGCCTTATGATTCAAAATGCATACCATAACTAGAACTGCTGTCCAAGGACGAAGTGGAACTGGCTGCCGCCGTTCACCGGGTCGTCGAAACCATAGCCCCAGTCTACGCCCAGCAGGCCGATCATGGGGAGGAACACGCGCACGCCCACGCCGGCGCTCCGCTTGATCTGGAAAGGATTGAACTCCCGGATGTCGCTCCAGCAGTTGCCGCCTTCCAGGAAAAGGAGGGCATAGATGGTGCTCTGCGGCTGCAGGATCACCGGATAACGGAGTTCAACCGTAAACTTGTCGTACACGTTACCCGCATAGCTTTCGTAATTGCGGCTGTAAGGGGTCATCTTGCGGGGCGTGAGGGAGTAGTCCTCGTAACCGCGCAGCGAGATGATCTCCGCCCCGTAGGTCATGTAGCCCGACATGCCGTCGCCGCCCACCTGGAAATTCTCGAACGGAGAATAGCCCCAGTTGCGGTTGTAGTAGCCCAGATACCCGAACTGGGCCCGCGTCATGAGCACCAGGTCTCCCACCAGCTTGGTGTAGACGGCGCCGCTGAACTTCCACTTGTGGTATTCGATCCACTTGTAACGCTGGGCGCTGGTCCAGTCGTCGTAGTTGACGTCTTTGTAGCTGGGCACCGCCACCTTGTTGTCGTCTGCGTCGTAAGTGTACTTGCGGAAGAGCGAGTACGGCGGGGTGAACTGCAGCGAAGCGGAGAAATCCGAACCCGTACGGGGATAGATCTGCTGGTCCGAAGAGTTTCTGGACAGCGAGATGGTATAGCTGAGGTTGTGCGAGATGCCGTCGTTGAACGCGAAATAGCTGTTGGTCCAGTTGGTGAGCTTGTAGGTCTGCCAGCTCAAGTTGTTGTACAGGACGAAGTAGTTGTCCGGCCACTTGAGCCGCGTACCCAGGCCGGCGTTGAAGCCGAACACCTCGAACATCTTGTCCGTGGACAGGATGCCGATGGCCAGGTACGAGTCCGTCATGCGGGAATAGTAGCCCGATATGCTGAGCGAAGTAGGTTTCTTGCCGAAAAGCCAGGGCTCCATGAAGCTGGCGCTGAGCGAGGTGTAGTAGCGTCCGTTGGTCTGGAAGCGCAGGGCCAGGTTCTGGGCGTCTCCCAGCGGGACGGGCCGCCAGGCGCCCTTGTCGAACATGCGGCGGGTGGAGAAGTTGTTGAAACTCACGCCCGCGGTGAGGACGAACGTATTGCCGCCCCAGCCGCCGGAGAGTTCCAGCTGCGAGGAAGGCTTTTCCGTGACATTGTAGACAATGTCCACGGTGCTGTTGAGCTGGTTGGGGATGATGGACCAGCCGCGGGAGGGATCCATGATGGCCTCTGCGTCGAACTGGCCCATGGAAGCGATTTCCCGGATGGAACGTTCGAAGTCCGTCTGGCTGAACAGGTAGCCCGGACGGGTCATGAGCTGGCGGCGCACCACCCTTTCGTTGGTGAGGTCGTTGCCGTTGATGACAATCTCATTGAGGACGGCCGGCTTGCCTTCCGAGATGCGGAGCTCCACGTCCACCGAGTCGTTCTGGATATTCACCTCCACCGGGGTGACGCTGAAGAACAGGAAGCCGTTGTCGCGGTACAGCTTGGAGACGTCGTACTCCGACTCCTTGCCGCCGCCGTGCAGGCGCTTCTCCATGGTAACCAGGTCATACACATCTCCTTTCTTGATCTGGAGAATGTTGTTGAGCACTTCTGAAGGGTACACCGCGTTGCCGGTCCAGGTGATGTTGCGGAAGTAGTACTTGCGTCCCTGGTCGAAATCCATGTCGATTGCCAGGTGCTTGCCGTCCTCCATCACGTACACCGAGTCCCGCACCAGGCGGGCGTCGCGGTAGCCGGCCTCGTTGAAGGCGTCCAGGACGGTCTTGCGGTCCGTCTGGTACTCCTTCTCCTTGAATTTCTTGGACTTGAAGAAATTGTACCAGGTGTTGGCATGGGTGTCCTTCATGTTCTTGGCCAGCTTGCGGTCCTTGACGTCCGTATTGCCGCTGAAGTTGATATTCTTGATACGGATTTTGCTGCCTTTCTTTACGTCGAAATTGACGCGGATGGCGCTGCGGATCACCGAATCCCGCTCCACCTGCACGTCCACGTCCACCAGGAGGTAACCTTTCTCCTTATAATAACGCTTGATGATGTCTACCGACGTCTGCTTCACATAGTCCGAGAATTCCCGGCCCGAACGCGAGCGGAGATCCAGGCGCTCCTGGAGGTCCTTGCGCTCGCTGCTGCGCACGCCGCTGAAACTCCAGCGCGACACCCTGGGGCGTTCCTTGACACAGACCTTGAGCCAGGCGGTGTCCGCCCCTGCGCTCAGGGAATCCACCACCAGCGACACGTCTTCAAAATAACGCTGGGCCACCAGCCGCTTCACAATGCCGGTGGCGCTTTCTCCCGGAAGGGTGATTTCCTGGCCGGGCTGCAGGCCGGTATACTGGAGGATGCGGCTGGAGTTCAGATACTGGTTCCCTTCGACGCCCACGCCGCCCACCACATAGGTCTTGGGGTGGTTGTAATCGATCTCTATGCCGCTCCGCGATGTCTGCGCCCGGAGGGAGACCCCGCCAAGGAGCAACAACATCATCATACACAATATCTGTCTGGACTTCATTCCGGTCTATGGTAATTATCGGGCAAAGATACGCAATTTATTTCACTTTTCCATAACGGCGGTCCCGCCGGCCATAGGCGGCCAGCGCCTGACGGAACTGGGGCTTCCGGAAATCCGGCCACAGCGTGTCCGTGAAATAGAACTCCGTATAGGCACTCTGCCAAAGCAGATAATTGGAGATGCGGAGTTCGCCGGAGGTGCGGATGAGAAGGTCCGGATCCGGAATGCCGGCCGTCACGAGGTACTGGTCGAAATCTTCCAGCTCCATGGCCTGGAACGCCTCCGGAGAGAGGCTGGCGGCCGCTTTTTTCATGGCCTGGAGGATATCCCATTTGCCGCTGTAGCTGAGGAAGACGACGAAAGTGGTGCCGGTATTGCCGGCCGAAGCCTCCTCCACCCGCGTGATGGCCGCGTCCAGTTCCGGAGCCAGCCGGGAACGGTTTCCCAGCACCACGGCGCGGATGTTATTGCGCATGAGGTTGTCGAATTCGGATTCCAGATACTTGACCAGCAGCTTCATAAGCCCTTCGACTTCTTGCTCCGGACGGTTCCAGTTCTCTTCCGAGAAGGCATAGACGGAAAGGTATTCGATGCCGTCTTCCACGGCTGCCTCCAGGCAGGCGCGGACGCTTTCGGCCCCTTCCATGTGGCCGAAAAGACGTTCTTTTCCCCTGGCTTTTGCCCAACGGCCGTTCCCGTCCATGATGATGGAGACGTGCCGGGGCTTCGGTGCTGCTGTATTATCCATTGTTTCTCATATCCTCGCCCCAGAACAGCCGTGAAGTGAGGGCCTTCACGAAACCGGACTCGGCGAGACGGATGCGTTTGAGCGAAAATTGTGCCATCTCCACGTGGATGGTCCAGCCCGGATGGATTTCCACGGTGCGGTTGTCGGTGGACATGATGGCCACCCCGTCGCGGGACTCGAAGGAAATATCCACCTTGGCGGTTTCCGGAAGGACGATGGGGCGCACGTTGAGGTTGTGCGGGGCGATAGGGGCCAGCAGGAGCACCTTGGTGTCCGGCAGGCAGATAGGGCCGCCCACGCTGAGCGAGTAAGCCGTTGAGCCAGAAGACGTTGCAACGATGAGGCCGTCTGCCCAGTAGGTGGGCAGGGGCTCCCCGTCGATGCAGACATGGATCCCGAGGACCGACGAGCCGCTGCGGTGCAGGGCCACCTCGTTCACCGAATAGGGCAGCATGCCGATGGTCCTCCGGGCTTCCGGTCCCTTGAGGGTGGCATTGAGCACGGTGCGGTATTCGATGCGGAAGTCCCCTTCCACGAGGGCCTTCCGCACGGCCTCCGGACGGTTTTCGCAGAGGAAGCCGATGCGGCCGAAATTGACGCCCAGGATGGGGAGGCCGATGTCCGCCACCACGTGGGCGGCCGAAAGGAAGGTTCCGTCTCCGCCCATGGAGAGCACGAGGTCTGTCTCCGGACGGACGTCCGACTTGCTTTTTATCTCATAAACCTCGAACGTGGCCGATTCCATATCCCGCAGCAGCGTTTCCATCCGCGGGTCTTCCCGCAGGTCCTCACTCAGTATAAAATAACCGATTTTCATGGTTGTCTTTAAAATCAACCTCCAAAAATAACACATTTCTGATAAATTTCCTTACTTTTGTGCCATCTAACTACAATCTTTTATGACCAGACTCAGCGTCAACATCAATAAAATCGCCACGCTCCGCAATGCCCGCGGAGGCAATGTACCCGATGTCACCCGGGCCGCCCTGTGCATCGAAGGCTTCGGGGCAGAAGGCATTACGGTCCATCCCCGTCCGGACGAAAGGCATATCCGCTATGCGGACGTACGGGAAATCCGGCCGCTCCTCAGGACCGAATTCAATATCGAAGGCAACCCCACCGTGCCCAGCTTCGTGGACCTGGTGCTGGAAGTGGTGCCGGACCAGGTGACCCTGGTGCCGGACAGCCTGAGCGCCCTCACCTCCAACGCCGGCTGGGACACCGTCCGAAACCGGGAACTGCTCACGGACCTCTGCCGGACTTTCCACACCAAAGGCATCCGGGTGTCCATCTTCATAGACCCCGTTCCGGCCATGGCGGAAGGCGCCGCCGCCTGCGGGGCAGACCGCGTGGAGCTCTATACGGCAGACTATGCTGCGGAGTACCCCCAGGACCCCGGAAAGGCCATTGCACGCTACCTTGAGACGGCAAAGGCCGCCCGCGCCGCCGGGCTCGGCCTCAATGCCGGCCATGACCTGTCGCTGGAGAACCTGGCCTATTTCATCCGCACCATCCCCTGGACGGACGAAGTGTCCATCGGCCACGCCCTTATCTCGGACGCCCTGTACCTGGGGCTTGAGAAAACTATTCAGGCCTATCTTGGGGAAATCCGCAAAAAATAACTAACTTTGCACCTTACGACAATTTTTAAAGCTATCATAATGAAAAAGACGCTTCTCATCTTCCTGAGCGCCGCCGCCATCCTGGCCGCGGCCGTTTCCTGCAACCAGCATCCTGCCACCCCGCAGGAGGCCGCCCCCGCCAGCGACAGCACGGCCGTCGCCGGCAGCATCGTTTATTTCAACATGGACGCCATCATGCAGGGTTACGACATGGCCAACGACCTCAATTCCGTGTTCGAGACCAAGACTTCGGGCATCCAGGCAGAAATCGACCGCCGCGGCAAAAAGCTCGAGAAAGATGCCAATGACTTCCAGAACAAGGTGGACAAGGGCCTCCTCACCCAGTCCGTGGCCCAGGTCCAGTACCAGAAGCTGCAGGAGCAGCAGCAGGAGTACCAGCAGTATGCCATGCGCAAGCAGCAGGAAATGGCCGAAGAGCAGCAGGTGATGATGAACCAGATTGCCAATGCCATCGCCGAATTCGTCCAGGCCTACAATGCCGAGCACCAGTATGCGATGATCATCGCCACCGCCGGCAACATCCTTTCCACGCCGGTTGTCACCGCAGACCCTCGTCTGGACATCACCGAAGAGCTCCTGGCCGGCCTCAACGCCCAATACATCAAGACCAAGGAAGACGCCAACAAATAGTCCGGGATGAGAATCGCCATCCTGTCCAGTTTCTACCCCCTCCGGGGTGGCATTTCCCAGTTCAACGCCAGCATGCTGGCCGGACTGGGAAAATGTCATGATACCCGGGCCTTCAGCTTCAAGCGGCAGTATCCCCAGTTCCTCTTCCCCGGCAAGACCCAGTATGTGACGCCGGAAGACGAAGCCGCCCCCGTCCAGGCCCAGGCGCTGCTGGACACGGTGAATCCCTTCAGCTGGATACGCACCGCCCGGGAAATCCGCCGCTGGAAGCCGGACCTCCTGGTCATGAAATACTGGATGAGCTGGTTCGCCCCGTCGCTGGGCTACGTGGCCCGGCATGCGGGCTGCAAGAGCGTCACGGTCCTGGACAACGTCATCCCGCACGAACCGCACTGGTTCGACAAGCCGCTCACCCGCTACTTCCTCAAGGGATGCACGGGGTTCGTGGCCCTGTCGGAAAGCGTGGAGAAAGACCTCCTGGCCCTCCGGCCCGGCGCCCCGCACATCCTGCGTCCGCACCCGCTCTACAACCATTTCGGAGACCCGCTTCCCCGGGAGGAAGCCGCCCGGAAACTGGGCGTTGACCCCTCCCGCAAGACCCTCCTTTTCTTCGGCCTCATCCGGGAATACAAGGGCCTGGACATCCTCCTGGAGGCCTTCCGCGCACTGCCGGAAGACTACCAGCTGGTGGTGGCCGGGGAACCTTACGGTCCATTCGACCCTTATCAGCAAATCATCGACACCCTGCCCGGGAAAGACCGGGTAAAGGTTTTTCCGGACTATATCCGGGATTCCCGGGTCAAAGACTTCTTCTCGGCGGCAGACCTGGTGGTCCTCCCCTACCGGAGCGCCACCCAGAGCGGAATCGGGTCCATCGCCTGCCACTTCGGCGTTCCCCTGCTGGTCACGGACGTGGGCGGGCTCAAAGACACCATCGGCAAACCTGGCACGGGAATTGTCGCAGCTGTCCCCGAACCGGCCGTCATCCGGGAAGAGATCCTGCGCTATTTTGCAGATCCCGCTCTCCGGGAGCGCTGCCGGGCCGCCATCGCCCGGGAGAAAGAGCGCCTGGGCTGGGACGCATTCTGCGAGGCCCTCACCGGTTTCGCAAGCACCTTATAAATGTAAAGCCATGAAACGACTACTCACAACCCTCTTCGTTGCCCTGGCCGCCCTCCTCGGGACGGCAGTCGCCGGCGCCCAGGAGTATGTGCCCACGCCTGTCACCGTTTCCAAGGAAAAGGTGAAACTCAACGGGAAAACCTATCTGTCGCACGTGGTGCTGGAACGCCAGACCCTGTACGGGATTTCCAAGGCCTACGGCGTCAGTGAAGAAGACCTGTACCGGGCCAATCCCTCCCTGAGGGAGACCGGGCTGCAGAAAAACGCCATCCTGCTCATCCCCGTAGCGGAAAACGCCGCGGACAGCAAGGAAGAGCCGCAGGTGCAGACCCAGACCAAGGGTTACACCGAGCATACGGTCAAGTGGTACGAAGACATTGACGACATTGCCGACAAATACAACGTGAGCGTGAAGGAAATCATGGAGCTGAACGGTCTGGAGAGCCGGAAACTCAAGACCCGGCAGATCCTCCGCATTCCGGTGAAAGGCTATGTCCCCGCTCCGGAAGAAAAGGCCGCCGCGGCTGCCGACAGCCTCCTCACGGCCGCTGCGTCCTTGGACGACGACAAGGAGGAGGACGACGAGGAGGACAAGGACGATGAAGAGCTCTTCGTCATCCCCGACAAACCGGTGGTGAACGTGACGGACAAAGACCTTCTCCGCCTCCGCTCCAAAGACCAGGTGGACTTCTCGCTCATCCTCACCTTCAAGGCCGGAAACGCCGCCTCGGACTCCAACATGGACTTCTATTCGGGGGTCCTCATGGCCCTCAGGGACCTTGAGAAGGAAGGCCTGAAAGTGAACATGCACGTGTACGACCTGGCGGCCGGCATGCCCGCTACGGAAGCCCTCTGCCGTTCAGACTTCGTCCTGGGTCCCGTAGCCTCGCGCGACCTGGAAGCCGTACTGCAGCGGGTGGAGGGGCGCGTCCCCGTCATCTCCCCGCTGGACCAGCGGGCGGCTTCGCTCGCTGCGGGCTACAGCAATTTCATCCAGGCCCCCGCCGCGGCGGACTACCAGTATGAAGACCTGGCCGCCTGGCTGCAGGAAGACCTCAAGGACGGGGAACGGGTGCTGTTCATCTCGGAAAAAGGGGCCGGCAACACAACGGCTTCCGTCGCCATCCGCAGCGCGCTCGCCAAGCGGGAAATCCCGTACCAGATTCTCAGCTACGGGATTGTGGAAGGCCGCCGCATTCCTGCCACCCTCACGGCAGAGATGGTGAAAGGCGTCACCAACCGCGTAGTGGTAGCCTCTGAAAGCGAGGCGTTTATAGGCGATGTGGTCCGCAACCTGGGCATCATGCTGGGCAAAGGCTTCGACATTGTCATGTACGCCCCGTCCAAGGTGCGCACCTTCGACACCATCGAGGGCAGCGCCTATCACGACGCTTCACTTCACATCAGCACGGCCTATCATGCAGACTACGCAGACCCGGCGGTCAACACCTTCGTCCGGGCCTACCGCGCCCTCTTCCGCACCGAACCCACCCAGTTCGCCTTCCAGGGCTACGACACCGCCCGTTTCTTCGTCCTCAGGAGCGCCCGTTACGGCAGCAACTGGCCCCGGCTCATGGGCCGCGAGCGCAGTTCCGGCCTCCATACAGACTTTCTGTTCGAGCCCAACATGAACGGCAATTCCGCCAACCAGGCGGTGCGCCGCATCGTTTTCCAAAAAGATTACACCACCACCATCGCAAGATAACCTCCATGCCAGAATCTGTCAAAACCCTTATCCTCGGCGGCGGCCCGGCCGGTTTCACCGCTGCCATCTATGCGGCCCGCGCCAATATCGCCCCCGTTGTCTATGAAGGCATCCAGCCCGGAGGCCAGCTCACCACCACCACCATCGTGGAGAATTTCCCCGGCTTCCCGGAAGGAGTGGACGCCAACACCCTCATGGACGACATGCGCAGGCAGGCCCGCCATTTCGGGGCCGATATCCGCAGCGGCACCGCCACGGCGGTCGATCTCTCCAAGCGGCCTTTCCGTGTAACCATCGACGGGGAGAAAGAGCTCCTGGCAGAGACGCTCATCATTGCCACGGGCGCCCAGGCCCGCTATCTGGGCCTTCCCTCGGAAGAAAAGTTCAAGGGGGCCGGCGTGAGCGCCTGCGCCACCTGCGACGGTTTCTTCTACCGCAAGAAGACGGTGGCCGTGGTGGGCGGCGGAGACACGGCCTGCGAAGACGCCCTCTACCTGGCCGGCCTGGCCAAAAAGGTATACATGATTGTGCGGAGAGACGTCTTCCGCGCCTCCAAAATCATGCAGGAGAAGGTGTTCGCGACGGAAAACATCGAGGTGCTGTGGAACTGCAACACCCAGCAGGTGCTGGGAGACATGCTCGGGGTCACCGGCGCCCGGCTGCTCCGCAAGGACGGCACGGTCTTCGACATAGCCATCGACGGCTTCTTCCTGGCCATCGGCCACGAGCCCGCCTCGGAGCTCTTCGCCCCCTGGCTGGAGCGGGACGCCGCCGGTTACATCGTCACCAAAGCCAAGACCACGGAAACCTCCGTGCCCGGCGTATTTGCCGCCGGCGACGTGCAGGATCCCCGCTACCGGCAGGCCGTAACGGCCGCCGCCTCGGGCTGCATGGCCGCCCGCGATGCGGAAAAATTCCTTCTGGAACAAAACCAATAGCGTAATGAAAAGAACCATCTGGGGAGTCATCGCCGTCCTGTGCACCATCGTGGCCGGCTACGGCTGCAAGAGCCAGTACGAGATGCTCCTCGCCTCCAACGATTTCGACGCCAAGTACCAGGCGGCCATGGACTACTTCCAGAACAGGAAGTACACCAAGGCGGCCGCCCTGTTCGAGTCCATGGCGGTGCTGTCCAACGGCACCGAGCGCGACGACACGGTGCAGTATTACTGGGGCCTTTCCAACTACCGCAACAAGGACTTCTACACCGCCGAATCCAATTTCGCCCGCTTCGTGGAGAATTTCCCGCGGAGCCCGTTCGCCCCGGATGCGGAATTCTACCGGCTGGACTGCCTGTACCGCGCCACCTACCGCTGGGAGCTGGACCAGGCTCCCACCCGCGCCTGCATGGCCTCCATCTATGAATACATGCGCGAGCATCCCGGAGACATCCCGCACCTGGACGCCTGCCACGCCATGCTCGCAGACCTGCAGGACCGCCTGGACCGCAAGGATTTCGAGGCCGGCCGGCAGTACTACGTCATGGAAGACTATCCCGCCGCACGCGTCAAACTGCACAATGTCCTCAAGACCAATGCCGACAACCTGTACCGGGAAGACGTCCTGTATTATACCGCCATGGCTTCGTACCACTATGCCCGCCTCAGTATTGTCCAGAAGCAGAAAGAACGCTATCTCACCTTCGTGGACGACTATCTCAACTTTGTGGGCGAATATCCCGAGTCCCACTACCGTGCCGAACTGGACGGCCACTACCGCCGGGTGCAGAAGATTCTGGGCCGGAGCGGCGAATCCGATTTGGAAAATAATTGAAACTTGCAGCCGGGTGACGCGGTACACTATATAGACTAAGTTGAAAAGAAGATTATGGAAAGCAAGAAAAAGATTCCCGTCAACACGGTAACACGCGACATCAAGACCCTGGCGGCCCCCACCGGCAACATCTACGAATCGGTGGTCATCCTCTACAAGCGGGCCAACCAGATAGCCGTGGCGGAAAAGAAGGAACTCATGAAAAAACTGGAAGAGTTCCGGAACGACCGGGACACCATGGAAGAGGTGTTCGAGAACAAGGAGCAGATTGAAATCTCCAAATACTACGAGCGCCAGCCCAAGCCGGACCTGGTGGCCATTGCCGAATTCGAAAACGGAGAACTGTTCTACCGCAAGGCCCAGAACGAGAACCCCATCGACATCTCCAGCGGAGAGTAAGGAGGGCGTATGCTCCTCAGTCTCAACGTCTCCAATTACATTTTAATAGGCTCTCTGGAAACGGTGTTTCCGGAGGGTCTCGTTATTGTCAGCGGCGAAACCGGCGCCGGCAAGTCCATCCTGCTGGGAGCCCTCTCCCTGGTGCTGGGAGCCAAGGCGGACGCCTCCATGGTGGGGCCGCTGGGAGACCACTGCGTGGTGGAGGCCGTCTTCCGGGTGGAGGACGACGCCCTGCGCGCCTTTCTTTCAGCAGAAGACATCCCGCTGGACGAAGACCGGCTGGTACTCCGCCGCACCGTTTCCCGGAGCGGCCGCTCCCGCAGCTTCGCGGGCGACGAACCCGTGACGGTGGATGTGCTGCAGGCCCTGAGCGCCCGCCTCATCGACATCCATTCCCAACACCAGACGCTGCGGCTTTCGGACGACCGCGTCCGGATGGAGGCGCTGGATGTCTATGCCGGCTGCCAGGCGCTCCGCGCCGAATGCACAGAGGCCTGGAACAGGGTGCTGGCGGCTCGCCGGACCCTGGCCGCCCTGGAGGAAAAGGCCCGGAAGGCCCGGGAAGACCAGGATTACAACCAGGCCCGGTGGGAGCGCCTCGCAGAAGCCCGCCTGGTGCCGGGAGAACTGGAGGAACTGGAGGCCGAGCAGAAACAGCTCGCCCACGCCGAAGAAATCAAGGAAACCCTGTGCGCCGTGGAGAACCTCCTGTCCCCCGAATCGGACGAAGCCGCCTCCCCCACGCAGCAAATCCGGGAAGCCGGACGGCTGCTCACCAAAGCGGGGCCGTTCATCCCCGCCGTGGGCGCCCTGGTGGAGCGGCTCGAATCGGCCCGCCTGGACATAGAAGACATAGCGGAAGAGGTAATGACCGCCAATGCGCGGCTGGAGGCCTCCCCGGGGCGGCTGGAGCAGGTGGAGGAGCGCCTTTCCCTCATATACGGGCTACTGAGAAAGCACGGCGTGAGCACCCTGGACGAACTGATAGCGGAACTTGAGCGCCTGGAAGCGCTGCTGCAAGATGCCGGCCAGCTGGGAAGCGAGGTGGAGGCCGCCCGCAAGACCTGCCTGCTGGAAGAAGAAGGGCACCGAGCCCTGTCTGCCCGGCTCCACAACAAGCGGGAAGCGGCGGCGGCGCCTTTCGCGGAGGCCGTCACCGGGCAGCTCCGGGCCCTGGAACTGGAGAAAGCGGCGTTTTCCGTCGCCCTCGAGCCGGTGGAAGCCGGCGCTTCCGGGGAAGACCTCGTGCGTTTCCGCTTTTCCGCCAACGGCGGTGCTCCGGCCGATCTTTCCAAGGCCGCCTCGGGCGGTGAACTCTCCCGCGTCATGCTCGCCCTCAAGGCCGTCATGGCCACCTACCAGAAGCTTCCCACCCTGGTCTTTGACGAAATCGACACCGGGGTTTCCGGTTCGGCCGCCGACAAGATGGGTTCGCTCGTCTGCCGGATGGGGCGGAGCATGCAGGTGATTGCCATCACCCACCTTCCGCAGGTGGCCGCCAAGGGCCATGCCCATTACCTGGTGGAAAAGCGGGACGGGGAAACCACCGTCAAGGTGCTGGACGCGGAAGGCCGCGTGCAGGAGCTGGCCCGGATGCTCTCCGGCGCCGCCATCACCCCGGCCGCCATCGCCAATGCCCGGGAACTCTTATCCCAGTAAGCCATGGTAGCCAAGCGAGTCCATCCCATTCCCACCCCGGAAGAGTTCCGCACCCAGCTCCGCCGCCACGGCCTCAAGGCCACCCGGCAGCGCCTGGCCGTGCATGAAGCCATGATGGTGCTGGTTCACGCCTCGCCCGACATGGTCTGCGACTACCTCAGGGAACGCGGCGGTGGCGTCACCGTCACTTCCGTGTACAACATCCTGTCGCAGCTCGCGGACTGCCGCATTTACAGCCGCCGGCTTTCCACCGCCGGGAAAATGTTCTTCGACGTAGAGAATTTCCACCATATCCACCTGTACGACCGGGAGAACCACCTCTACCGGAACCTCCAGGACGAAGAACTGGACCAGCTGGTGAGCGCCCACCTTAAACGCCGCAAATTCAAGGGCTTCACCGTAGAAGACATCGACATCCAACTCATCGCGCGGCCTACCACGCGCAAAAAGAATAAACAGGTATGAAAAAGCTATTGACCCTCTGCGCCTTCGCCGCCGGCCTCCTCATGATGGCCGTTTCCTGCAACCTCAAGGATGTTTTCACCATCAACAACCTGGACGATATCGTCACGGTGGAAGGTGAGTACCTGATCAGCGACCTGGGCACCTGCTACCATGTGACGGAAGACCTGACCGAGTCCAAGGACTGGCAGAAAGACGGCAACCGCCTCTATGTCCTCGTGGACGTGATGAACCGGGATCTGGACATCACGCTCAAGCAGGCGCACCCCATTGAAATCCGGGAACCGGAACCGCTTGCCTTCTCCGAAGATACGACCATGGATCCGGTGGTGGTAGGGCTGCAAAACATCAGCGGCAATTATATCAACCTGGTCCTGCAGATTTATAAGGAAAAGGGCACCGAATGTCCGCACGCCATCACTTTCCAGTACCGCAAGAGCCCGGGCGGGGACGGTGTGGAGCTCTTTGTCTTCCACGACGGGAACAACGAGAACCCCACCCGCATCCCGGAAGAGGACCTCAAGACGGAAGTGCGCTTCTACAGCATTCCGCTGGAGTCGCTCACCAGCTCCCGGTCGGCCCAGATTACCATCGTCATGGATACCCTGCTGAAAGACAGCGAGGGCCATTTTTCCATCCAGCGCTCCTCCTTCAAGGCCGTCCGCGGCGGCAGCAGCCACTATAATTAGCCCATGATCCGCTGCTCCGAACCGGTCTCCACGCCTCCGGAAGCCTTCCGCACCCCACTGGAAGAAGCGGTCTATGCCGCCCTGTCGCGCCTGGAAATTCCCTTTACCCGCATTGACAACGACCCGGCGGTCACCATGGAAGACTGCACGGCCATTGACGCCGCGCTTGAGGTGAAGACCGTCAAGACCCTGTTCCTCTGCAACCGCCAGCAGACAGCGTTTTACCTCTACGTCACTCCCGGCGACAAACCCTTCGTAACCAAAGACTTCGGGCAGGCGCTCGGTATTTCGCGCGTGAGTTTCGCCCCGCAGGAGCTGCTCCTGCCCCGGCTGGGGACCGTGCTCGGGGCTACCACCATTTTCAGCACGCTCCTGGCCGCTCCCGGCAGTTTCCGCCTGGTGATGGACCGGGAAGTGGCCGATTCCGAATGGTACGGCTGCACCGACGGCACCACCACCTGCTACCTGCGCATTTCCACCCGGGACCTCCTGGAGCGGTTCCTTCCCACCGTTCCCTTTCCGCTGACCCTCATTTAAACCGGGCCGGCAGGGGCTACTGCACCTCGAACAAGCGGTTTAAGCCCGTCTGGGCATCGAAGACGCCTTGGCTGGCGAGGGCGATGCTGTAGGCCGGATTGTCCGGAAGGAGCGGATCCGGCAGCTCCAGATACAGCGTTCCACGGCCCGACTGGGGCGTGAAGGACGCCGTCACTTCGGTGCGGCCCGGATGCCAGGTACGGGGGTCGGAGCCCAGCGGCGTCTTCTGGGTGCCGCCGGCGGCGTCCTTCCACACCAGATAGGCCGGACGCGGGTTCATCGGGGCGGCAAAGCCCTTGTTCTGCAGGCGGATCTTCACCGTGCAGGGCTGTCCGGCCCTCGGCGTTTCATATTCCACTTCCTGCAGCACCAGCCGGTAGCCCAGTCGCGCCTTGATTTCGTCAAAGCAGCCGTCCGTCTTCCAGCGGCTCAGGACGTCCTTGTTGTAACCGTCGTGCAGGTAGGTCCAGTGGTAGTCTTCCATATCCTTGAGCGATTGCGGGCAGAGGCAGTAATCCGACACCTTGCAGGTCTCGCCGCCCATGATGGTGTAACGGGTTTCGGCCTTCCAGAATTTGCGGTCGTCACTGCCCTCGAAGGTTCCCGAGTCGGAGGAGCTGGCCCCAAAGCAGTCGTTGTGCCCGCCCAGGCGGGACAGGGGCGAACCGCTATGGGCCGTAGCGGCCCGAAGGGTGTCGGAGAGCGCCAGCTTATACATTTTCATCTTGAACTTGGGGGTGCGGAGCTCAATCTGGCGCGAGCTGGGAACGGCGTCCAAAAGGGCTTCCGTCAATTGTTTACGAGGTGCATAGTCCGCATCGGTCTTGGGGCTCATGACAAAGTGCGTGGTGTAATACCATTCGCCCCAGGCGCCCACGAATCCGGCCTGCAGCACGAACAGCACGTCTTCGTTCCGCTGCAGGATGGGCTTGAGCTGCGCCACATGGGAGAGGACCTGCGACACTTCCGGCTCCATCTCTTCCCCGTCCGCGTGGTGGTCCTTGTAGGCAAAGCGGACGATGGCCTTCGCCCCGCCGCCGCGCAGGGCGTCGAAACACTTCTGGATCATGTCCAGATAGTCGGAAGAGATGTCCCGGTCCATGAAATCGGTGAGGTAGAACTCCAGCATCTGCAAGGTATGGCCCGTTGCCACTTTGGCTTTTACGGAGGAAGACGAGAGGCTGTACGAGGCCTTGCGGATCTCAATCATGTTGTACAGGCCCCTCTCGGGATTCACCACTTCTCCCTCCGCTTCCTGGTAGGTAACCTTGGTGACGGTTACGGACGGGGCTTTCACCGTCACCCAGCAGGTGGCCGACTTGGTGCCGGCCCGGGCCGTGATGGTGGCCGTACCCTCATCCACGCCCGTTACCTTTCCATTATTATCCACCGTGACGATGGAAGCATCGGTGGAGGACCAGTTCACCGTCTTGTCGTCGGCATCGTCGGGAGTCACCGTTGCCGTGAGCGTGACCCACTCCCCGGCATCCAGCGACAGGAGCGTCTGGTCCAATGAAATGGCGGTGACCGGATTGGTTACCGTAACGGCGCAGCTGGCCTTCTGGTCTCCCGCCATGGCCGATACAGTGGCCGTACCGCTCTTCATGGCGGTAACCGTCCCGTCCTGGACGGTAGCCACTGTCTCGTCGGAAGAAGCCCAGGTGAGGGTCTTGTCGGTGGCATCGTCCGGCTGCACGGTGGCCGTGAGGGTTTCGCTCTGGCCTTTCTTCAGGGAGAGGTTGGTGGTGTTCAAGGTAACGGAGGTCACCGGAATCACCTTTTTCTCCACTGTGACGCTGCAGGTGGCCGTTTTTTCTCCGGCTTTGGCGGTGATGACGGCCGATCCCGCCTTGACGGCGGTTACCTTGCCGGCGTCATCGACCTTGGCGATATCGGCATTGGAAGAGCTCCAGGAAACGGTTTTCTCATCGGCATCTTCGGGGATGACGGTAGCGGTGAGGCTTTCGCTCTGTCCCTCTTCCAAAGTGATGGCGGTCCGGTCCAGGGAAATGCGCTCGACAGGGGTGCTCACCGTCACCCGGCATGCGGCCGATTGTTCCCCGGCCTTGGCCGTGATGGTGGCGGTTCCGCTCTTGACGGCGGTGACTTTGCCTTTATTGTCGACCTTGGCGATATCGGCGTTGCTGCTGAGCCAGGTAACGGTCTTGTCGGTGGCATCGGCCGGCTGCACGGTGGCCGTGAGGGCCTTCTCTTCTCCCTTGACGAGGGCGATTTCCGCATGGTCCAGCGTAAGGGACGTGACTTCAATAAATCGCTTGCTCACAATCACTTCGCAGGTAGCTTCCTTGTCTCCGGCCCTAGCCGTGATGGTGGCCTTTCCTTCTTTGACGGAGGTGACCCGTCCGGCGCTGACCGTTACGACGCCAGTGTCCGAACTGCTCCAGCTGACGGTCTTGTCCGTTGCATCGTCCGGCTTCACGGTGGCCGTGAGGACCATGCTCTCGTCTTCCTTCAACATAATGGCCGTCTTGTCAAGGGTGACGGATTCGACGGGGATAAAGCGTTTGTTTACAGTTACTTCGCAGGTGGCTTCCTTGTCTCCGGCCTTGGCCGTGATGACGGCCTTTCCTTCCTTGAGGGCGGTGATTTTTCCATTTTCCGCCGTAGCGATTTCCGGGGCCGAGGAGCTCCAGCTGACGGTCTTATCGGTGGCATCGTCCGGCTTTACCGTGGCGGTTATGGTGTATTCCTCGCCTTCCGTCAATTCCAGGGATGTCTTGTTCAAGGCGATGGATTCGACGGGGATATAGCGCTTGTTCACAGTCACTTCGCAGGTGGCTTCCTTGTCTCCGGCCTTGGCCGTGATGACGGCCTTTCCTTCCTTGAGGGCGGTGATTT